>Ga0207655_1000062_pt1 | contig 258054 bp, 234 predicted proteins | sample KBSM44metaG_FD_184398 | JGI IMG/M metagenome (GOLD analysis project Ga0207655, IMG submission 184398) | Miscanthus rhizosphere microbial communities from Kellogg Biological Station, Michigan, USA - KBS M4-4 metaG (SPAdes) (version 2) | ecosystem: Host-associated > Plants > Roots > Rhizosphere... | reverse complement strand
GGCGGCTTTAGCGCGGTGGTCCCACCTGACCCCATGCCGAACTCAGAAGTGAAACGCCGTAGCGCCGATGGTAGTGTGGGGTCTCCCCATGTGAGAGTAGGGAACTGCCAGGCATCAAACAAGTGAAAAGGCCATCCGCAAGGATGGCCTTTTTGCGTTTTTTCCTTTCTTGTTTATTCCTCTGTTTCCCTCCGTGAAACTTTCTCACCACTCAGTTCCATTCCTGGTATTCCTCCTAATCGATTACCCTGCTAAGTAAATGTGTGATTAAAATCACAATGTTAAATATAACAAAAATATAACATTTCATTTACTAAATGATTGGATCTTAGCGTCCAACACGCTTAAGTCTTATGGCAGGAGCACACTTAAATGACCGAAGGTATCACATCGCACGGGACGCTGGCTGACAGCGATACCCGGCGCAGAGTATGGGCGATTGTCAGCGCGTCATCCGGCAACCTGGTCGAATGGTTCGACTTCTACGTTTACTCGTTTTGTTCCCTCTATTTTGCTCATATCTTTTTTCCGTCCGGCAACACGACTACCCAGTTGCTCCAAACCGCAGGGGTATTTGCTGCAGGATTTCTGATGCGTCCAATTGGCGGCTGGCTGTTTGGCCGAATTGCAGACAGACAAGGGCGTAAAACCTCAATGCTGATCTCTGTCTGCATGATGTGCCTCGGATCGCTGGTGATTGCCTGTCTGCCGGGATATGACACTATCGGGACGTGGGCACCCGCGCTGTTATTACTGGCTCGATTGTTCCAGGGCCTTTCCGTCGGCGGTGAATACGGTACAAGTGCTACCTACATGAGTGAAGTTGCTGTGGAAGGGCGGAAAGGTTTTTATGCCTCCTTCCAGTACGTCACACTGATCGGCGGGCAGCTGCTGGCTATTTTAGTGGTGGTTGTTCTGCAGCAGGTGCTGACGGATGAGCAATTGCATTCTTGGGGATGGCGCATACCTTTTGCAATGGGAGCGGTTCTGGCGGTCGTGGCTCTTTGGCTGCGCCGACAGCTTGATGAAACCTCGCAAAAAGAGGTAAGGGCACTAAAAGAAGCAGGCTCGCTGAAAGGGTTATGGCGTAACCGGAAAGCCTTTGTGATGGTATTAGGGTTTACCGCTGGCGGTTCGCTGAGCTTTTACACGTTCACCACTTATATGCAAAAGTACCTGGTGAATACCACCGGGATGCATGCCAATGTGGCCAGTATCATCATGACGGCGGCTTTATTTGTATTCATGCTGATTCAGCCATTGATTGGCGCACTGTCAGACAGAATCGGGCGGCGGACATCCATGCTCATCTTTGGCGGGTTATCTGCGCTTTGTACAGTCCCAATCTTGTCCGCGCTGCAACATGTGTCATCTCCCTATGCAGCCTTCGCACTTGTGATGGTGGCGATGATTATCGTGAGTTTTTACACGTCGATAAGCGGAATATTGAAAGCAGAGATGTTCCCTGCTCAGGTCCGCGCTCTGGGAGTGGGATTGTCGTATGCGGTTGCTAATGCACTCTTCGGCGGTTCGGCAGAATATGTCGCGTTAACACTGAAATCGGTAGGCAGTGAAAACACCTTTTTCTGGTATGTCACCGTCATGGGGGCGTTGGCGTTTATTGTCTCACTGATGCTACACCGCAAGGGGAAAGGCATTCGTCTTTAATAATGTGCCAGTTGCCACACCGCATAGCCGGTGGTGGCACCGGCAACATCCCAGGCAAAATCTTTCCAGCTCCAGCCGCTCCCTGCAGGGCGGCTGTCCCATAACTCTTTCGAGGCACCCAGACTGACGGAGAACATGAATCCGTAAACGGCGCTGCGATCGCGGCTCACACCCTGGTGCTGCGCGTATTCATTACCGGCGGCGGAAAGCATCGCTGAGGCGATAAAGTGCTGGGCTTTATCCTGACCCTGCCAGCTGTCATTAGCCATATGACTGCAGCCTGAAAGAAATAGGGAAATGAGCAGGAGCAAAACGCGCATAACAGACTCCAAAAAAAAGCCCCGTCACTGACAGGGCCTGGTCGTTACAGAATGCGGCTAATCAGACGGTCAATACGAATACGGCGTAAACGGCGGATAAGCTTACGCACTTTCACCGGGTAGTCAGCAATACTTTGCAGATCGCGGTAATGGCGAACGGTAGTCGTATGGGTACGAATCAGCTCAAGTTCACGTTCACGCTGGGCTGAAAGCTCATGTCGCGGATCGTGGATCAGAATGGCGTTTTCCAGATCCAGGCGCCAGGCGCGCGGGTTGAGGTTGTTCCCGGTCAGCAGCATCCAGTCATCATCAACCCACATCCCCTTCAAATGATAGCTGTTGTCTTCGTCTTTCCAGAGGCGCACCACCAGTTGATCGGTGTTGACGTAATACTGCAAGCGGCTCAGGAAGCGACGCAGGTTGATTTCATAAAGATAGGGCAACGCACCGATAATTTTGAACGGCTGATCTTCCGGAATAAAGAAGTCGTTTGCGGTTTTATCTCCAACGATAATTTCGACTTTTTTACCATCGCGCAGCAGCTGGATAATATTACGCACCAGGATTGCCGGTAAGTTGAAGTACGGCGTACAGATCGTCAGCTTCTGCTCAGTACACGGCATCAGATGATAGATGGTCTTGTTCAGCAGGCTGGATTTTCCCAGCCCGACCAGCGGCGTAACGGACAGCTGTTCATTATTCGCGTCCCCCTGGAAATGATAAACCGCATCGCGCAATTCCTGACGGAAAAGGCGGATGTCATTTTTGATTTCCGGGCTTTTTGGACGATTCGGATCGTCAAGACGATTGACGCCACGACCATGAACCAGGTTTTGATCGACCCAGTTAAACATGATGTCCGCCATCTGCGCATTGCGAATCAGATGGTAGCGGTCGTAGCGATACTTATCGAGCTGATGCAGGTAAACGTCATTGAGGCTGGCGCCGCTGTAAAGCACGCTGTCATCAATGATGAATCCTTTGAAATGCAGAACGCCCAGGGCTTCGCGCGTATTGACAGGAACACCAAAGACACGGACGTCAACGCCTGGGTTTTCCTGCGCCATACGGCAGTACCAGTCGGCATTGGTATTGGATGCGGCAGCGCCAATTCGGCCACGCTGTGCACGGTGCCAGTCAACCAGTATACGAACGTCCAGTTCCGGGCGCTGGCGTTTAGCTTCATAGACCGCGCTTAAAATCGCGCGTCCACCTTCATCCTGTTCGAGATAAAGCGCCACAATGCAAATACGTTGCGTGGCACTCGCAATCTTTTCCAGAAGCGTCTCCCTGAAATGGGCGGGAGCATAAAAGAACTCGACATCATCAACTGACTGAGAAATCTTCGGTAGTTGAGCAAGGTGTTGTTGATGTTTATTACGCTTAAATTTTGACAACATCACAGTGCGTATCTTCTCTGTTCATTGAAGGGTTATCTGGCATCTGCAGACAACATAAGCGGATAATGATACCACCAGAACTGACGAAAGTGGTCAACATTTCCAGTACCTTACTCTTGAGCAGACGTCGATGCCAGGCGGAGCGAGAGGGCGACAATTCCCTCATCCAGCTGAATATCTACGTCGAATCCAAGTTTACGCGCCAGGGTAATCATGCCGCGGTTATTCGGCATAGTAATGCCATTCAGGCAGAGCAAACCGTGATCTCGGGTATAGCCAATCAGTTTTTCCAGCAAACGCCGACCGAGACCAAGGCCTTTCAGATCGGAGCGGACCAGCACGGCAAACTCGGCATCTACGTTGTCAGGATCGGAAATTGCCCGCGTGACACCCAGAATCTCATCGCCTTCATCACGATGGCGAACGGCAACAAACGCCATTTCCCGATCGTAGTCGATCTGGGTCATATTGGCTAAATCTTCATGGGTAAATTCGCTGATTTCGCTAAAGTAGCGATAGTACAAATCTTCTTTGGTCACCTGAGCGATAAAGGCTCGCAGCTGCGGTTCATCTTCGGGCAGGATCGGGCGAAACAGCACCTGCTCGCCGTTTTTCATCTCCACCCACTCTTCCAGTTGCAGAGGATACGGGCGAATGGCCAGTCTGCTTTCGCGATCACCTGTAAAGGGCGCGATATCCAGTGTGACATCCAGGGCGATAAATTCATTGCCCGACGCCAGCAGCGGATGAATATCCAACCGCTGAATCTCAGCACAATCGACGATCAGGTTAGAGACCTGGACCAGAAATTGGCTCAGCCCGATAATATCTAAAGGCTGGAGCGCGCTGCGACCGCGGATCTTTTTGCTCTTAATAGCCTGAATCACCAGATAGCGAGCCAGATTCATATTCAGCGGCGGCAGGGCAACCACGGCCTGTTCTGCCGGTCGCCACTCAACACCACCTTCACCCAGCATAATCAACGGGCCAAAAACCGGATCGTGTTCAACCACGACTCGTAATTCCTGCGCTCCGGCGCGATTCGCCATACTCTGCACCAGAAGCCCGTGAACTCGCGCCTGCGGCCAGGCCATTTTTACGCGATCAAAAATCGCCTCGGCGGCCTGCTGCACTTCCGCGGCTGTACGCAGATAAAGCATCACCCCCTGCACATCCGACTTATGCGGAATATCCGGCGAACGCAGTTTTAACGCCACCGGATACCCAATCTGTTCGGCAATATGTACCGCCTCGGCGCTGTCGCTCGCAATCCAGGTGGGTAAAGTCTGCATACCATAGGCATCCAGAATGGGTCGTACTTCATGGGTATCCAGAGATGACGCACCGTCCTCAATGGCCTGGCGTAACAGGTTGTGCGCTTCGGTCGCATTGGCGGCCAGATTGCCGGGCAATGAGGGCGTTTCACGCAGTTGCTTCTGGTTGCGGCGGTACTCCACCATATGCATAAACGCAGTAATGGTGCCTTCCGGCGTGCGGTAGGTGGGCAGTCCTGCCTCGCTGAACAAACGCCGCGCTTCCTGAGAGGAGTATTCTCCGCACCAGTTGGTCAACAGCGTGACGTATTTCCCGCGTGGATGGTTTTTGACGGCATCAATCAGCGCGCGTGCGCTTTGGCTACCGGGTGCGACGGCGCTGGGGGAATGAATCACCATTAGCGCGTCAAAATCCTGGCTATCCAGCAACAGGGAGATCGCGTTGATATAGCGCTCGCTACTGGCATCATCCCGCAGATCCAGTGGGTTTCCCGGCGTGACGCTGGCTGGCAGTGCTTCTTTAAGCCGCTGAATCGTCTCATCGCTCAGGGTGGCGAGTTTCCCGTTACGCAACCACAGCTCATCGAGGGCGAGCGCTGCGGGGGCCGCACCATTGCTCAAAATCATCAGTCTTTCGCCACGCAGCGGGCGCATATGGCTTAGGGTTTCTACGGCCGAGAAAAGCTCGTGGGTATCCTGCACGCGCAGCAAACCAGCGCGCTGAATGGCCGCATCCCAGGCCGGGTCCATGCCTGAGTGAGAGTGCAACAATTTCTGCGCTGCGGGGCTACGGCCACTTTTGATCACCAGAATCGGTTTATTACGTGATGCGCTACGCGCAGCGGAAACAAAACGTCGGGCATCAGTTAAGTGCTCCAGATAGAGAAGTATCGCGCTGGTTTTACTGTCGCGCGCCAGGAAATCGAGCAGCTCGTCGACATCAATATCCAGGCTATCGCCCAGCGCGATGAAATACGAAAAGCCCATTTCACGCTGCTGCGCCCAGTCAAGAATAGTGTTAGACACGGCGGCAGACTGAGAGATAAACGCCAGTTTGCCTTTTCGAATCGGCACTGGAGAAAAGCTGGCATTGAGTCCCTGCCACGGCGCCAGCAACCCAAGACTATTAGGACCAAGCAAACGCATCTGGTACCGGCTCGCGCTGGCCAGCAGTTCGGCCTGCTGTTCTGGCGGCGAAGAGAGAATAATGCAGGTTTTACAGCCTTTCTCACCCAGCGCGTCGAGCAGGGCGAGATTGCGTTTGGCATGCGTACACAGGATGGCTAGATCGGGGATAAACGGCAGGCTCTGTATGTCCGGCCAGGCGAGGACGCCCTGAACGGCTTTATAAGCGGGAGTGACAGGCATGACAGGGCCATTAAAGCCCCCGGCCAGCAGGTTGCGCATCATTAAATATCCGGCGCGATCGGGCTTCATCGAGGCTCCGATCACGGCGATGGATTTAGGGCGGAGTAGCGCTTCTAGCCCTCGCTGGCTCATACAAGTCTCCTGTTAACGCGAGTGACCTGATGATTTTAAACGCTTTCCGGCTCTTCTGCTGTGATGCTGGCCTGATGTGTTGGTTTTCCTGCCAGGTAACGCTCGCGGAAACAGGAAAAATGGCGGCCCAGGGCGCTGGCGGCTTCGGTATCATTCGCCAGATCTAACAGGGCGATAGCCACCTCCGCCGTACAATATTGTCCCTCGGCATGGGCTTCACGCAGGCGATAGGCTGACACGCGGGACAGATCGACGGAGATCACCGGCAGTGCATCCAGATACGGGCTTTTGCGGAACATTTTTCGCGCTTCGGTCCAGGTACCGTCCAGCATAATAAACAGTGGAGTTTTGCCTTTGGGCGGCGCGGCGATCACCTTGCGGCTTTCACCGGCATAGGAGGCGGGAAACACCACCATGGGTTGATAATCGGGACTGGCGACCAGATCGAGCAGTGCCTGCGGCGGCTCGGTGCGGGACCACTGAAACGCGGCCGTATTTGGCAGAATATCGGCGATTAACCGTCCGGTATTGCTGGGTTTCATCGGCTCAGTGTCAAACATCACCAGGCAGAAACGGCTCTGTGCGTGGCTCGCAGCCAGCGTCTCACACAGACACTGTTTTAGTGGCAACAGGCAGCGCTGGCAGCGACGAATGCGGTTGCCACGGGCAAGAAAAGGGCGGGTCGCACGCGCCAGGCGTTCGGCGCGCAATTGAAGTACGGCGTTATCAGTCATGGAAGAGGCGCAGAAAAAACGCCATTCTCGCAGAGGGAACAGCGGGGCACAAGCAGTGCCCCGTGATTGTCAGAGCGTTTCGTTCAGCCAGCTTTCGAAAGGTGCCTTTGGTACGGCACCGTTGAGCATATCCACGACTTCACCCTTTTTGAAAATCATGATAGTGGGAATGCTGCGTATACGGAATCGCGCACTCAGCTCGCGTTCTGCTTCTGTATTGACCTTCACAAAGCGCATTTTACCGCTGCGCTCTTCGGCGACATCTTCAAAAATCGGCGCAAAGTTACGGCATGGGCCGCACCAGGGTGCCCAGAAGTCCACGACTACCGGCAGATCGTCTTTCAGTAATTTATCGAGGGTTTCACCGGTTGCGTTAATCACGTCGCCATCGAAAAGCTCATGACCGCAACGCCCGCATTTCGCTCCATCATCAATTCGGTCATCCGGAATGCGATTGAGAGCCTGGCAGTTGGCACATACGGTATTCATAACTAACCTCTGATAGAGCAGTGGGACAAAGCGGCAAAGTGCCGATAATGTTTCTGATATGTTACATATTATCATTGAGCTTGTTTGAAACGACAATGCGTTTTATTCAATGGGAACAATAGTCACAGGCTTTTGTATGAAATAATGGCTATGCGCTGACACATCGGGTAATCTGCGCGCTTCGCGCAGCGCTGGTGGAGAAAAGCATGAACGACGAACTGAAGAATAAAAGCGGCAAGGTCAAAGTGATGTATGTCCGCAGTGATGATGATTCTGACAAACGCACCCAAAATCCGCGTACCGGAAAGGGTGGGGGCCGTCCGGGACCATCTCGTGCAGACGGTGGCCGTCGCCCCGCCCGCGATGACAGAAATAACCGCGGTGATGACCGCAAACGTGATGACCGTAAGCGTGACGATCGCCGTCGCGATGACCGTCCACGCGATGATTTCCCTCGTGATGCATCCCCATGGCGCACCGTTTCCCGTGCACCGGGTGAAGAAGCGCCGGCAAAAGCCGATCACGGTGGAATCAGTGGTAAGAGCTTTATCGATCCGGAAGTCCTGCGCCGTCAACGCGCGGAAGAGACCCGCGTCTATGGCGAAAACGCCTGTCAGGCCCTGTTCCAGAGCCGTCCTGAATGCATCGTTCGCGCCTGGTTTATCCAGAGCGTCACGCCGCGTTTCAAAGAGGCCCTGCGCTGGATGGCAGCAAACCGTAAAGCCTACCATGTGGTAGATGATGCGGAGCTGACCAAAGCATCTGGTACTGAACATCACGGCGGCGTCTGCTTCCTGATCAAAAAACGTAACGGCACCACGGTGCAGCAATGGGTCAGCCAGGCTGATGCCGATGACTGCGTACTGGCACTGGAAGATGTGGGCAACCCGCACAACCTGGGTGCGATGATGCGTAGCTGCGCCCATTTCGGCGTGAAAGGTGTGTTGTTGCAGGATGCGGCGATTGTCGAATCCGGTGCCGCTATTCGTACAGCCGAAGGCGGTGCGGAACATGTGCAGCCGATTACTGGCGAAAGCGTTCTGGATGCTATCGAAGAGTTCCGCCAGGCGGGTTACTCCATCGTGACCACCTCCAGCCATAAAGGTACGCCGCTGTTCAAAGCGACGCTGCCGCGCAAAATGGTATTGGTACTGGGTCAGGAACGTGATGGTCTGTCCGATGCCGCGCTCTCTACTGCCGACCTGAGCGTCTCAATCGACGGAACAGGTAAAGTCGAAAGCCTCAACGTTTCCGTTGCAACCGGCGTCCTGCTGGCTGAATGGTGGCGTCAGAACAAAGCATAATATTGCGTTGTCTACAATTATGCCCGGTGATAGCCGGGCATAATTATTTTTATCCCTTCCGAAAAATCACTCGCTTTCAGCCGGTAACACGGGCATCCAGTCGATTGGCGCTTCATTGCGTTTTTTCAGCCATTCATTGGTCAGAACAAAGTGGTTACAGCCAAAAAATCCGCGGTGAGCCGACAGTGGAGAGGGATGCGGCGCTTTCAGAACATGATGACGCTGGGCATCGATAATCGCCCCTTTCTTCTGCGCATGTGCGCCCCACAGTAAAAACACCACGCCTTCACAATGTTCATTGATAAGGCTGATGACTTTATCCGTAAAGGTCTCCCAGCCCAGGCTGGCGTGGGAGTGAGCCTGTCCCGCGCGAACCGTTAACACGGTATTGAGCAGCAGTACGCCCTGACGCGCCCAGCTTTCAAGATAACCGTGCGCCGGACGACTAAAGCCAGGCATCGATCCTTCCAGCTCTTTATACATATTCAGCAGGGAAGGGGGTGTTGCGATCCCAGGGCGAACCGAAAATGCCAGACCGTGCGCCTGTCCAGGACCGTGGTAGGGATCCTGACCCAGAATGACCACTTTCACATCATTCAGTTCGGTGTAACGAAAGGCGTTAAACACATCCTTCTGTGGCGGATAGATCGTTTGACCGGATTGCCGCTCCTGCGCGACGGTACTGAGCGTATTCACAAAATAAGGCTGTTGCTTTTCATCTGCCAGCACGTCATGCCATGTCAAAGGGGTCGTCATCATGCTCTCCTGCATATCTCAATTGCGCCTAGCTTAACCTTTTCAGGGAAGGGAGCAAAATTCCGCACGACATTTACAGCTAAGTCTTTCAATTTAATTTGAAATACTCAAATCAGGGCAGAAAGTCGGCTCTGTAAAATTGATCTGAAACAACAAAATCAAACCACACTATTTGTGTGGTTGCGGTTTTTGTTGATTTAAATCAAAGAATCATGGGGTGCCGGCTGATATATATACACTCAAGCAACAATGGTTTTACCAATTGGCCGCGAGAGGCCGACATTCATTAATTAATGTAGCCCTGGAGGCATGACATGATTACAGGTATCCAAATTACTAAAGCTGCTAACGACGACCTGCTGAACTCTTTCTGGCTGCTGGACAGCGAAAAAGGCGAAGCACGTTGTGTGGTTGCGAAAGCCGGTTTTGCTGAAGACGAAATCGTTCCGGTCAACAAACTGGGTGAAATCGAATACCGCGAAATCCCAATGGACATCCAGCCGGAAGTTCGCGTGGAAGGCGGTCAGCACCTGAACGTTAACGTTCTGCGTCGTGAAACCCTGGAAGATGCGGTTAAGAACCCAGAAAAATACCCGCAGCTGACTATCCGTGTTTCTGGCTACGCGGTACGCTTCAACTCTCTCACCCCAGAACAGCAGCGTGACGTTATCGCGCGTACCTTTACTGAAAGCCTGTAAGGCTTGAGGTTTTGGGGGAATAAAAAAGCCGGGTGATTAACCCGGCTTTTTTTTACTCTTCGTTCTGCGATGTTGGCGGCGTACCGCTTGGCTTACGGCGCTTACCAATGTTTTTGGCATCGCGATGGCGGTTCTTCACGCGCGGCTTCTCTTTCGCCTGCTCTTTTTTCTTCTCTTCGCGTTTCGCGAGCACTTTCTTGGACGGTTTGCCCGTCATCTTTTCGCTCGGTGGGCGCGTGGTTGGACGCAGTTCGTCAATGACGCGAGCTTTCAAAGGCTCTTCGATATAACGCCCAACTTTCAGCAGCAGCATGTAGTCGTGTGCTTCTACCAGTGAGATAGCGATCCCTTTTCGACCCGCACGGCCGGTACGACCGATACGGTGCAGGTAGGTGTCACCGGTACGCGGCATGTCAAAGTTAATGACATGGCTGACATCAGGAATATCGATACCGCGCGCTGCGACGTCGGTGGCAACCAGCACATTGACGCGACCTTCAGTCAGACGCTTAATCCCCTCGGTACGCTTCGCCTGCGGCATATCGCCTTCAAGATAGCAGTTATCGATACCGGCTGAACGCAGCATGTTCGCCAGCTCATGCACACGCTCGCGCTTACGCACAAACACGATGGTACGGGTTGTATCATCTTGTTTCAGAAGATGTTTCAGCAGCTCGACTTTGTGCTCAAGGTTATCGGCGCGGTAATACCACTGGTGAATCTTTTTGCGCTCGCGCGTGGATGGCGTCGCAGACACTTCCGCTGGTTCGTTGAGCAGACGCTCAGCGAAGTCTTTAATTGCATCACCTTCCAGGGTGGCGGAGAACAGCATCGTCTGTTTGCGCCAGCGCGTTTCGCCCGCAATGTGTTCGATGTCCTGCGCAAAACCGAGTTCCAGCATGCGGTCAGCTTCATCAAGGATCAGCGTTTCCACCGCACGGCAGTCAAAGTTTTCTTCTTTGATGTACTGCATCAGGCGTCCGGTTGTCGCCACCACAATATCCTGGTTCTCACTGAACACTTCGGCGTGGTTCATATAGGCAACACCGCCGGTGATGGTGGCGATATCCAGATGCGTATTCGCGGCCAGTTCACGCGCATGTTCTGCCACCTGCACGGCCAGTTCACGTGTTGGGGTCAGGATAAGAATGCGCGGTGGGCCAGATTTCTTGCGAGGGAAATCGATCAGATGCTGCAAGACGGGCAGCAGGTATGCCGCCGTTTTACCGGTGCCTGTCGGCGCAGAACCGAGTACATCACGGCCTTCTAACGCAGGCGGAATAGCAGCCGCCTGGATGGCAGTTGGGCGTGTGAAGCCTTTATTCTGGAGAGCTTCCAGCAGGCACTCATCGAGTTCAAGTTCGGAAAAAGTCGTTACAGTCATGTTCTACCTCTGTGTGGGGCGCTGATTATAGACGTTATGGCTGCAATCTTCATCTGTTTGTGGATATCCCTTTTCCACCACTTCGCTTTCCCCTATGCTAATCCGGTTTTATTTAAGAAGGTTGCTTTGACATGTCTCAACCCAAAGCGCAGCTGCGCCGCGATGGTTTTACGTTTAAACAGTTCTTTGTAGCCCACGATCGCTGTGCGATGAAAGTCGGCACTGACGGGATATTACTGGGAGCGTGGGCGCCCGTCGCGAAGGTTAAGCGAATTCTGGATATTGGTAGTGGAAGTGGATTATTGGCGCTGATGCTGGCGCAACGCACGGAGCAGCACGTCACCATCGATGCTGTTGAACTCGATGCACAGGCCGCCAGTCAGGCCAGCGAGAATGCCGCCGAATCGCCGTGGGCGTCTCGCGTTCAGGTGGAATGCGCCGATATCCTCACGTGGGCGCCGGAACAAACGGCGCGCTACGATCTGATAGTCAGCAACCCGCCTTACTTTGAGCCTGGCGTCGACTGCGCGACGCCGGAACGCGATCAGGCGCGATACACCGGTTCGCTGGATCATACCGCCCTGTTAATGGCGGCGGCGAATTTAATCTCAGAAGAGGGATTTTTCTGCGTTGTTCTGCCCGAAAGTACCGGTAACGCGTTTATCAAAAAAGCGCTCGATATCGGCTGGTACTTACGCCTGCGAACGGATATCGCCGATAACGAAGCAAGACTTCCGCACCGCGTTTTATTAGCACTCTCCCCAAAAGAGGGTGAGTGCTTTAGCGACAGGATGGTGATTCGCGGGCCAGATCAGCGTTATTCCGAAGCCTACACGGCGCTGACCCAGGCGTTTTATCTGTTTATGTGAACGAGAGGGGACAGCACCGACGGACCAGACTCCTCCAGTTGATCGGGGTAGTCCAGCGTGTAATGCAGGCCCCGACTCTCTTTGCGCATCATCGCACAGCGGACAATCAGCTCCGCCACCTGGACCAGATTGCGCAGCTCCAGCAGATTGTTAGATACACGGAAATTGGCGTAATACTCGTCAATTTCCTGCTGCAGCATCGTAATCCGGCGTAGGGCGCGCTCCAGACGTTTGGTGGTGCGTACAATCCCGACGTAATCCCACATAAAGAGCCGCAGTTCATGCCAGTTGTGCTGGATGACCACCAGTTCATCCGGATTATCCACCCGGCTTTCATCCCAGGCAGGCAGGTGTGCCACCTCACGGGCGTAGGGCATCCGTTTGATGATATCTTCTGCGGCAGACCAGCCGTAAACCAGGCACTCCAGCAGCGAATTTGACGCCATGCGGTTCGCGCCGTGAAGCCCGGTATAACTCACCTCACCGATGGCATAAAGCCCATCCACGTCCGTACGGCCATGATCGTCCACCATCACGCCGCCGCAGGTATAGTGCGCCGCAGGGACGATTGGCACCGGCTCTTTGGTGAGATCAATCCCAAGCCCCAGCAATTTTTCATAGATAGTCGGGAAGTGCTGGCGCACGAAATCGGCGGGTTTGTGGCTGATGTCGAGATACATACAGTCGACGCCGAGACGTTTCATTTCGTGGTCAATGGCGCGAGCGACGATATCGCGCGGGGCCAGTTCACCACGCGGGTCGAAGTCTGGCATAAAGCGCGTGCCGTCGGGGCGCTTGAGATGCGCGCCTTCGCCACGCAGGGCTTCGGTAAGCAGGAAATTACGCGCCTGCGGATGGAACAGGGCGGTCGGGTGGAACTGGTTAAACTCCAGATTGGCGACGCGGCAACCTGCACGCCACGCCATGGCGATCCCGTCTCCTGAAGAGATATCCGGATTCGTCGTGTACTGATACACCTTCGATGCGCCACCTGTGGCCAGCACCACCGATTTAGCCTGACAGGTCTCAACCGTCTCTTTATTTCGGTTCCAGACCCACGCTCCCACAACGCGTCGCGTGCCCGGCAGACCAATTTTATCGGAGATAATCAAGTCCACCGCATTGCTGCGTTCAAGTACCTGAATATTGGGGTGATTCCGTGCCTGAGCGACTAAAGTGGTTTCGACCTCTTTGCCCGTTGCATCTGCTGCGTGCAGGATGCGGCGGTGGCTATGCCCGCCTTCACGGGTGAGGTGATACCCCTCTTCGCCATTCGGCTGAACGTGCGTGTCGAACAAAACGCCTTGATCGATAAGCCATTGCACACAGTGACGGGCGTTGCTGGCCACAAATTCTGCGGCGTGTTCATCGACAATGCCTGCGCCAGCGATCAGCGTGTCCTCCACGTGCGACGCAATGCTGTCGGTTTCATCAAATACCGCAGCAATACCGCCCTGAGCATAGAACGTTGAGCCTTCGCTCATCGGCCCTTTACTCAGTACGATCACTTTCTGATGCGAGGCCAGTCGAAGCGCCAGAGAGAGCCCGGCAGCGCCGCTGCCAATAATCAGTACATCACAATGCAGTTCTGGAGTTGTGTTCATGATGTTTGTTTAATTTACTAAACAGTGTTTGGCCAGAATAGCACCCGAATGCGATGAATCGCACGTTTTTTTTGAATGCTGTTGCGCAGCCTAAACTTAAACACAACCTCAAAAAAGGCGTAAAAGAACGAAAATATTTTGCGAAGCAGATCGTTAGCTTCAGATTATGTGGTGAAATAAACCCTGTGTTGCGGTACTCTTCTGGCAGCAAAAATACCATTTCTCATCAGAAATTGGGTACGTATCGTTAACAGACTTATAATGAGAGAAAATGAACAGTCTGCGACACGATGGACAAAAACAGACGCGTAACGGAACTTATTGATGAATAGACCCTCTAACCTCGTGCTTGCTCACATTGCAGTGTTTTTAGAGTGGCGTTTCGATAACGCGTGGAATTTAGGTTTGGGGAGACATTACCTCGGATGAGCGAGCAGTTAACGGACCAGGTCCTGGTTGAACGGGTCCAGAAGGGAGATCAGAAAGCCTTTAACTTACTGGTGGTTCGCTATCAGCATAAAGTGGCGAGTCTGGTATCCCGCTATGTACCGTCAGGAGATGTTCCTGATGTAGTGCAAGAGTCTTTCATAAAGGCCTATCGCGCGCTGGATTCTTTCCGGGGGGATAGTGCTTTTTACACCTGGCTGTATCGTATTGCAGTCAATACAGCAAAGAATTATCTGGTCGCTCAGGGCCGTCGTCCGCCTTCAACGGATGTGGACGCAATAGACGCTGAAAACTTCGAAAGCGGCGGCGCATTGAAAGAAATTTCGAACCCTGAGAACTTAATGTTGTCAGAAGAACTGAGACAAATCGTTTTTCGCACGATCGAGGCACTCCCGGAAGATTTACGCATGGCAATTACCTTGCGGGAGCTTGATGGACTTAGCTATGAAGAGATAGCGGCTATCATGGACTGTCCGGTCGGAACGGTTCGTTCGCGAATCTTCCGTGCGCGAGAAGCTATTGATAATAAAGTTCAACCGCTTATCAGGCGTTGACGATAGCGGGATACTGGAAAAGGTATTAGGCATGCAGAAAGAAAAACTTTCCGCTTTAATGGATGGTGAAACGCTGGACAGTGAGCTGCTTAACGAGCTCTCTCACTCTCCCGAGATGCAAAAGACCTGGGAGAGTTACCATCTCATCCGCGACTCTATGCGTGGTGATACGGGCGATGTTCTCCATTTCGATATCTCAGCACGCGTAATGGCGGCAATTGAGAACGAGCCTGTACATCAGACCACTCCGCTGATCCCTGAAGCTCAACCTGCGCCGCATCAATGGCAGAAGATGCCATTCTGGAAAAAGGTGCGCCCGTGGGCGAGCCAATTAACCCAAATGGGTGTGGCTGCATGCGTATCGCTTGCAGTTATCGTTGGCGTCCAGCACTATAACGGTCAATCAGAAGCTAACCAGCAACCTGAAGCGCCAGTGTTCAATACACTGCCGATGATGGGTAAAGCAAGTCCGGTTAGCTTGGGTGTGCCATCTGCCGATGCCTCAGTCAGCCCGGGCCAGCAACAGCAGGTCCAGGAACAGCGTCGTCGCATTAATGCGATGCTGCAGGACTATGAGTTGCAGCGTCGTCTGCACTCTGAGCAGCTCCAGTTTGAGCAGGCACAGACCCAGCAGGCTGGTGTGCAAGTGCCAGGAAACCAAACTTTAGGAACGCAATCGCAGTAATGAAGCAACTTTGGTGCGCCATGTCCTTAGTGGCGGGTAGCCTGTTCTTCTCTACCAACGCCTCGGCTGATTTATCGTCCGGGGCGTTGTTGCAGCAGATGAATATGGCGAGCCAGTCACTCAACTACGAGTTGGCCTTTATCAGTATCAACAAGCAAGGTGTAGAGTCGTTACGCTACCGCCATGCCCGTCTTGATAACCAGCCGCTCGCCCAGCTTTTACAACTCGATGGCCCGCGCCGTGAGGTTGTACAGCGCGGTAATGAAATCAGCTACTTTGAGCCAGGCCTTGAGCCGTTTACGCTTAATGGCGATTACATTGTCGACTCACTCCCGGCCCTCGTTTATACCGACTTCAAACGTCTGTCGCCTTACTACGATTTCATTTCCGTTGGCCGTACGCGCATTGCGGATCGGCTTTGTGAAGTGATTCGCGTAGTGGCAAGAGACGGCACACGCTATAGCTACATCGTGTGGATGGATGCGGAGAGCAAACTGCCAATGCGTGTCGATCTCCTCGATCGGGACGGCGAAACGCTGGAGCAGTTCCGCGTGATTTCCTTTACGGTGAATGGTCAGGTGGGTAACAGTATGCAGAATCTGGCGAAAGCGAGCCTTCCGCCGCTTCTGTCAGTGCCTGCGGGCGATACGGTGAATTTCAACTGGGTGCCAGCGTGGATCCCACAAGGTTTTAGCGAAATATCCAGTAGTCGCCGTCAGCTTCCGACCATTGAAACGCCGGTCGAGTCGCGTCTCTATTCTGACGGCTTGTTCAGCTTTTCGGTGAACATTAATCGGGCGTCTGCTAACAGCAGCGAGCAAATGCTTCGTACCGGACGCCGGACCGTGAGCACGACGCTGCGGGATAACGCCGAAATCACGATTGTGGGTGAACTGCCACCGCAGACGGCGAAGCGCATCGCTGACAGCATTAAATTCAGGGCCGCACAATGATCAAAGAATGGGCCACCGTTGTCTCGTGGCAAAATGGCGTTGCGCTGGTGAGCTGTGACGTGAAAGCGTCATGCAACAGCTGCGCCTCGCGCGCTGGCTGCGGTAGCCGGGTGCTGAATAAGCTGGGGCCGCAAACCACGCACACCATCTCTGTGCCAAGTGCAGAGCCTCTGGCTGTTGGGCAAAAGGTGGAACTGGGCATAGCTGAAGGCAGCCTGCTGGGGTCCGCCATGCTGGTGTATCTCTCCCCGCTGGTGGGCTTGTTTGTGGTCGCCGGAATTTTCCAGATGCTGTTTGGCACCGATCTCGCGGCAATGAGCGGCGGAGTGCTGGGCGGCGTGGGTGGGTTTATGCTGGCGCGCGGCTTTTCTCAAAAGCTTGCCGAGAAAGAAGCCTGGCAGCCCGTTATCCTCAGCGTGGGGCTTCCGCCAGACATGCTGCGTGTGGAAACGCTCTCTTCAGAAGCCCGATAATTCATCGGGCTTTATCTTTATTTACATCCCATAAAACAAAACGTCCTTCTCTGACGCTATGCTTGGCTTTAACAGCATTTCCTGGTGACGAAGATGTAGTGTAGAATGCTGCGTTTTCGCACTGAAAAACGTCAGGCTAAGAACAGCGGCCTCCAGGAATTCGTAAGGCATAATTATTTAACTATATGAAGAACATACGTAACTTTTCGATCATTGCTCACATTGACCACGGTAAGTCGACGCTTTCTGACCGTATTATCCAGATTTGCGGTGGCCTGTCTGATCGTGAAATGGAAGCCCAGGTACTGGACTCCATGGACCTGGAACGCGAACGTGGTATCACCATCAAAGCGCAGAGCGTAACGCTCGACTACAAAGCCCTTGATGGTGAAACTTATCAACTGAATTTTATCGACACCCCAGGCCACGTTGACTTCTCTTATGAAGTTTCTCGTTCGTTGGCAGCCTGCGAAGGCGCGCTGCTGGTGGTTGATGCCGGGCAGGGCGTAGAAGCTCAGACCCTGGCCAACTGCTACACCGCGATGGAAATGGATCTCGAAGTGGTGCCGGTGCTTAACAAAATCGACCTGCCGGCTGCCGATCCAGAGCGCGTGGCGGAAGAGATTGAAGACATTGTCGGTATTGACGCCACAGACGCAGTGCGCTGCTCGGCGAAGACCGGTGTCGGTGTTCCTGATGTGCTGGAGCGTCTGGTACGTGATATCCCGGCACCGGAAGGTGACGCAGATGCGCCGCTGCAGGCGCTAATCATTGACTCCTGGTTCGATAACTACCTTGGCGTGGTATCGCTGGTGCGTATTAAAAACGGCACCATGCGTAAAGGCGACAAAATCAAAGTGATGAGCACCGGTCAGGTTTACAACGCTGACCGTCTGGGTATCTTCACACCGAAACAGGTTGATCGTACTGAACTGAAATGCGGCGAAGTTGGCTGGCTGGTTTGCGCCATCAAAGACATCCTGGGCGCGCCAGTGGGCGATACCCTGACTCAGGCACGTAATCCGGCTGATAAAGCGCTGCCAGGTTTCAAAAAAGTGAAACCTCAGGTTTATGCTGGCCTGTTCCCGGTCAGCTCTGACGATTACGAAAACTTCCGTGATGCGCTCGGCAAGCTGAGCCTGAACGATGCTTCCCTGTTCTATGAACCAGAAAGCTCTACCGCGCTGGGCTTCGGCTTCCGCTGTGGCTTCCTGGGTCTGCTGCACATGGAGATCATTCAGGAGCGTCTTGAGCGTGAATACGATCTGGATCTGATCACCACGGCACCGACCGTAGTGTATGAAGTCCAGACCACCAACAAAGACGTTATCTACGTCGACAGCCCGTCCAAGCTGCCGCCGCTGAACAATATTGAAGAGCTGCGTGAGCCAATCGCGGAATGTCACATGCTGCTGCCGCAGGAGTTCCTGGGCAACGTCATTACGCTCTGCATCGAGAAGCGTGGCGTGCAGACCAACATGGTTTACCACGGTAACCAGGTGGCGCTGACCTATGAAATCCCGATGGCGGAAGTGGTGCTCGACTTCTTCGACCGTCTGAAGTCTACCTCTCGCGGCTATGCGTCGCTGGACTACAACTTTAAACGTTTCCAGGCGTCCAACATGGTGCGTGTGGATGTGCTGATCAACGGCGAGCGTGTTGATGCGCTGGCGCTGATCACCCACAACGATAACGCGCCGTACCGTGGCCGTGAACTGGTCGAGAAAATGAAAGAGCTGATCCCGCGTCAGCAATTTGATATCGCGATTCAGGCCGCCATCGGCAACCACATTATTGCCCGCTCTACGGTGAAACAGCTGCGTAAAAACGTCCTGGCGAAATGCTACGGCGGCGACGTAAGCCGTAAGAAGAAACTGTTGCAGAAACAGAAAGATGGTAAAAAACGTATGAAGCAGGTCGGTAACGTTGAGCTGCCGCAGGAAGCGTTCCTTGCCATTCTGCACGTGGGTAAAGACGGAAAATAATCCTTAAGGAGTTGGCATGGCGAACATGTTTGCCCTGATCCTGGTCATAGCGACCCTGGTGACGGGGCTGTTGTGGTGTCTGGATAAGTTTATCTTCGCCCCGAAACGTCGCGAACGTCAGTCTATTACGGGTGAACAGCTGGATGCGAAAACCATGAAGAAAGTCAGCCCGAAACCGGGCTGGCTGGAAACAGGGGCTTCCGTGTTCCCGGTTCTGGCGATTGTTCTGGTGGTGCGTTCGTTTATTTACGAACCTTTCCAGATCCCGTCCGGTTCGATGATGCCTACGCTGCTGATTGGTGATTTTATTCTGGTAGAGAAATATGCCTACGGCATTAAAGATCCTATCTATCAGAAAACGTTAATCGAAACCGGTCATCCAAAACGCGGTGATATTGTGGTCTTCAAATACCCTGAAGATCCGCGTCTGGATTACATCAAGCGTGCCGTCGGCTTGCCTGGCGATAAAGTGAGTTACGATCCTGTCGCGAAAGAAGTGACCGTGCAGCCGGGCTGTAGCTCCGGTACGGCGTGTGAGAACGCGCTGCCGATCACCTATTCCAACGTGGAGCCGAGCGACTTTGTGCAGACCTTTGCCCGTCGTAACGGCGGCGAAGCGACCAGCGGTTTCTTCCAGATGCCGAAAGGCGAAACCAAAGAGAACGGAATTCGTCTGGTTGAGCGTAAAGAGACTCTGGGTGACGTCACGCATCGCATTTTGACAGTTCCGATCGCGCAGGATCAGCTGGGTATGTACTACCAGCAGCCAGGCCAGCAGCTCGCCACCTGGATCGTTCCGCCAGGGCATTACTTCATGATGGGTGATAACCGCGATAACTCTGCGGACAGCCGTTACTGGGGCTTTGTTCCGGAAGCGAATCTGGTCGGTAAAGCGACCGCGATCTGGATGAGTTTCGAAAAACAGGAAGGGGAGTGGCCGACCGGCGTTCGTCTGAATCGCATTGGCGGAATCCATTAATTCCTGATAATTGCACACGTAACCCTCATAAATGAGGGTTACGTGAATTATTTAAGAGATAATCTCTCCTGGCTAACGACATACCCTGTCGTTGCGTATAGAATATTCCCCCGAAGTTTAAGGTTGGCGCTGACTCAGTGCCACGGCACACGAAACCGCGTTGGTCTTATCAGGTCGGTTTCGTGTGCTGCATTTTTGACGCATTCATTTACTGGTATCGCATGAACCCCATCGTAATTAATCGGCTTCAACGGAAGCTGGGCTACACTTTTCAGCATCAGGAGTTGTTGCAACAGGCATTAACCCACCGCAGTGCCAGCAGCAAACACAATGAGCGCCTCGAGTTTTTAGGCGACTCCATCTTAAGTTACGTGATCGCAAATGCGCTTTATCACCGTTTCCCTCGTGTGGATGAAGGTGATATGAGCCGTATGCGCGCTACGCTGGTGCGCGGCAACACGCTTGCCGAGATTGCACGCGAGTTTGAACTGGGCGAATGCCTGCGACTTGGGCCGGGTGAACTGAAAAGCGGTGGTTTTCGCCGTGAATCAATTCTCGCGGATACTGTCGAAGCATTAATCGGTGGTGTTTTCCTCGACAGCGATATTCAGACGGTAGAGCAACTCATTCTGAACTGGTATCAAACGCGTCTGGACGAAATAAGCCCAGGCGATAAACAAAAAGATCCTAAGACTCGTTTGCAGGAATATCTGCAGGGTCGCCACCTCCCTCTGCCATCTTATCTGGTGGTGCAGGTGCGCGGCGAAGCACACGATCAGGAATTTACCATCCATTGCCAGGTTAGCGGCCTGAGTGAACCGGTGGTTGGCACAGGTTCTAGCCGTCGCAAGGCGGAACAGGCTGCCGCCGAACAGGCGTTAAAAATGCTGGAGCTGGAATGAGCGAAGAAAAGAGTTACTGCGGTTTTGTTGCCATTGTCGGACGTCCTAACGTCGGCAAATCAACCCTGCTGAATAATCTGCTTGGGCAGAAAATATCCATTACATCCCGTAAGGCGCAAACCACGCGTCACCGTATCGTCGGCATCCACACGGAAGGCGCGTATCAGGCGATTTACGTCGATACCCCAGGCCTGCATATGGAAGAGAAGCGTGCCATCAACCGCCTGATGAACAAAGCGGCGAGCAGCTCTATCGGTGATGTTGAACTGATCATCTTCGTGGTGGAAGGCACCCGCTGGACGCCAGACGATGAGATGGTTCTGAACAAACTGCGCGATGGCAAATCGCCAGTGATTCTTGCGGTCAACAAAGTTGATAACGTGCAGGAAAAAGCCGATTTGCTGCCACACCTGCAGTTCCTGGCAAGCCAGATGAACTTCCTCGACATCGTTCCCCTGTCTGCGGAAACGGGCATGAACGTCGATACCATCGCCGGTATCGTGCGTAAACATCTGCCGGAGGCGATCCATCACTTCCCGGAAGATTACATCACCGACCGTTCCCAGCGCTTTATGGCCTCTGAAATCATCCGTGAAAAACTGATGCGTTTCCTCGGTGCCGAACTGCCGTACTCCGTTACCGTGGAAATCGAACGTTTCCAGACTAACGAGCGTGGCGGGTACGACATCAACGGGCTGATCCTCGTTGAGCGAGAAGGGCAGAAGAAGATGGTGATTGGCAACAAAGGCGCCAAAATCAAAACCATCGGCATCGAAGCGCGTAAAGACATGCAGGAGATGTTTGAAGCACCGGTTCACCTGGAGCTGTGGGTGAAGGTGAAATCAGGCTGGGCTGATGACGAGCGCGCCCTGCGTAGTCTCGGTTACGGCGACGACGTTTAAGACACAACATCGTGGATGGATGGCAGCGAGCCTTTGTCCTTCACAGCCGTCCGTGGAGCGAAACCAGTCTGATGCTGGACGTCTTCACGGAAGAATCAGGTCGCGTGCGCCTGGTTGCAAAAGGCGCACGTTCCAAACGCTCTAACCTGAAGGGCGCGTTACAACCCTTCACCCCGCTGTTGGTTCGCTTTGGCGGACGCGGCGAAGTCAAAACCCTGCGCAGTGCCGAAGCCGTCTCCCTGGCGCTTCCTCTGTCAGGCATCACGCTCTATAGCGGTTTGTACGTCAACGAACTCATTTCACGCGTCCTTGAACACGAAACACGCTTCTCCGAACTCTTTTTCGATTATCTGCACTGCATCCAGGCGCTGGCTGGCGCAACAGGCACACCCGAACCCGCACTACGCCGGTTTGAGCTGGCGCTGCTTGGCCACCTCGGTTATGGCGTTGATTTTCTGCATTGCGCGGGAAGCGGCGAATCCGTAGAGGACGCCATGACCTATCGCTATCGCGAAGAGAAGGGGTTTATTGCCAGCGTGGTGATCGACAACGCGACGTTCACCGGGCGGCACCTCAGGGCGCTCTATGAGCGAGAATTTCCTGACCAGGATACCTTACGCGCGGCAAAACGCTTTACCCGAATTGCCCTCAAGCCGTATCTTGGAGGCAAGCCCTTAAAGAGCCGCGAATTATTCAGGCAGTTTGTGCCAAAGCGTTAATGAACAATGAGAAAACCGAGGATTGTCATGGCTGAATTACTGTTAGGCGTCAACATCGATCACATTGCCACGCTGCGTAATGCGCGCGGTACGGCTTATCCTGATCCGGTTCAGGCGGCATTTATCGCCGAGCAGGCTGGCGCCGACGGCATTACCGTTCACCTGCGTGAAGACCGTCGCCACATCACCGATCGTGACGTACGCATCCTGCGCCAGACGCTGGACACGCGCATGAATCTGGAGATGGCGGTTACGGAAGAGATGCTGGCGATCGCCTGTGAAACCCAGCCGCATTTCTGCTGCCTGGTGCCGGAAAAACGTCAGGAAGTGACCACCGAAGGCGGGCTGGATGTCGCCGGTCAGCGTGACAAAATGCAGGATGCCTGCAAACGTCTCGCCGATGCCGGTATCCTGGTTTCTCTGTTTATCGATGCGGATGTTGAACAGATTAAGGCCGCTGCGGAAGTCGGTGCGCCGTACATCGAAATTCACACCGGTTGCTACGCGGATGCCAAAGACGAAGCCACCCAGGCCAAAGAGCTGGATCGCATTGCCAACGCAGCCCGCTATGCCGCGAGCCTGGGCCTGAAAGTCAACGCTGGTCACGGCCTGACCTATCATAATGTCAAGGCGATTGCTCAGATCCCGGAAATGCACGAGCTGAATATCGGCCACGCGATTATCGGTCGCGCGGTGATGAGCGGTCTGAAAGAGGCCGTTGCCGAGATGAAACGTCTGATGCTGGAAGCGCGTCAGTAATGGCGATTCTGGGCTTAGGCACGGACATCGTAGAGATTGCCCGTATCGAAGCGGTGATCGCCCGCAGTGGCGATCGCCTGGCAAAACGGGTGCTCAGCGACAACGAATGGGCCATCTGGGAAGCGCACCAACAGCCGGTGCGTTTTCTGGCGAAGCGCTTTGCGGTAAAAGAAGCAGCGGCGAAAGCCTTCGGGACCGGGATTCGTAACGGGCTGGCGTTTAATCAGTTCGAAGTGTTTAACGATGAGCTGGGCAAACCCCGTCTGCGGTTATGGGGCGAGGCGCAAAAGCTTGCAGAAAGACTCGGTGTGAACCATATGCACGTTACGCTGGCGGATGAACGTCATTACGCCTGCGCCACGGTGATCATCGAAAGCTAGAGTTTGTCCGCGTGATGCAGCTGCACGAACTTATCCCACAGCTGCTCTTCTGATTCGGCATGGGCCGGATCTTTGAGAATGGTGTTAGGGATCGGGCACACTTTCTGACAGGTCGGCGTTTCGTAATGGCCGATGCACTCGGTGCAGCGATCGCTGTTAATCTCATAAATGCTGTCACCCATTGAAATGGCCTCGTTAGGGCATTCGGGTTCGCACATATCGCAATTGATGCATTTTTTGGTGATTAACAGCGCCATCAGGAAAATCTCAGAAACATCACAAACAGGGCGGGCATTATACGCTCATTCCCTGCTCAAACCAGTTTTTTTACCAGCTCTTCGCTGTGACGAATGCGTCCCGGCGCATGTTCCAGATCCTGCTGTACCAGTGCCACAAAGAGCAGATCCGTCAGCATCATCTGGGCGCTGGTAGAGGAAATCGCCGCGCTGCGGGTGGCCTGTTCTTCGGCGATGGTGTACAAGCAGCGCGTGGCCCGCTGCTGCAGGGCATTCGGGTTAAAACCGGTAATCGCCAGGATTTTACCCCCGACGCGCAGCGTTTCATCAGACGCCAGATTGATCTCCCGACGTTCTCCCGAATAGGAGATGGCTAACAGCAAATCATTCGGGTCCATCGCCTGCACGGTAGACAGCAGGGCGTGCATATCCTGTTCAACCACGGCGTTATAGCCGATCTTAGTCAGTTTCCAGCCAAAATTACGTGCCACCAGCCCCGACGCGCCAATGCCGGTCAGGATAATTCGCCGCGCCGCGCGCAGCATCGCCACGCTTTCAAGCAGCTTCTCTTCACTGTTCACGTCAAGCGTAGCGTGCATCGCCGTTACGTTCTCTTTGATCAGCTTTTCACCGACCAGACGCATCGGATCATCGCCGCGAATCTGATTGTGCAACGGCATGGATTGCGGATTTGGATTGTTGACCAGCGCTTCGCTGATCGCCAGTTTTAATGCTGGAAAACCTTTAAAACCAATCTTTTGCGCGAATTTCACCACGCTGGACTGGCTCACGCCCGCTTCACTTGCCAGCTGCTGAGAACTGAGATGACGCGCATGATCGGGCTGGGAAAGCAGGAAATCCGCCAGTTTTTTATCGCTCTGGGCAAAGCCCGCGTACCGCTGGCGAATACGAATTAAACAGTTCATACGCCTCCTGGCGAAATGTGATTGCTGCTGCAAAACAGAATTTTGCTCGCCTGAATGAATTTTATATTCCATTATAGTACGGTTAATATGAATTAAAAATTCCTGAGGGACAAAAAATGAATCTTGGCTCACTCGTTTCAGAAACCCGTAATCCGCAAACTATGGATCTCGATGCGCTCTCCACGCTCGATCTTGTTAACCGTTTTAATCAACAGGATACGCTGGTCGCGCTGGCAGTGAAAGAGACATTGCCTGAGGTGGCAAAAGCCGTTGATGCCGCCGCCGCCGCGCTGAAAGCCGGTGGACGCATTATTTACATGGGGGCAGGGACCAGCGGACGGCTCGGGATACTGGATGCCTCTGAATGTCCGCCGACCTTTGGCGTGCCGCACGGTCTGGTGATTGGGCTGATTGCCGGTGGGCCGGGGGCGCTGTTGAAAGCGGTCGAAGGGGCTGAGGACGATAAACAGCTTGGCGCGGATGATCTCGCCGCCCTGAGCCTGACCAAAAACGATCTGGTAGTCGGCCTGGCGGCATCCGGGCGCACGCCTTATGTCATCGGCGGTCTGGAATATGCCAAACAGCTGGGCTGCACGACGGTGGCGATCTCCTGCAATCCCGGTTCGCCGATTGCACAGGTTGCGGCGATTGCTATCTCTCCCGTCGTGGGGCCAGAAGCGCTGACCGGATCGACGCGCCTGAAATCGGGCACCGCGCAAAAGCTGGTACTCAACATGATCTCCACGGGGGCAATGGTGAAATTCGGCAAGGTCTACCAGAACCTGATGGTGGACATGAAAGCCACCAACATCAAGCTGGTGGATCGTGCCTGCCGTATGGTTGTGGAAGCCACCGGCGCCAGCCGTGAAGAGGCTGAAGCGGTTCTCCAACAAACCGATCACGACGTTAAACCGGCCATTCTGATGATTCTGACCGGACTGGACGCCACAGCGGCACGCGCAAAACTGGAAGCCCATCAGGGATTCTTGCGGGCTGCATTACAAAACTAAAACTGAGGCGTATATGGAAAAAACAGCAGCGCTCGCCAGCGACATCTTGCAGGGGATTGGCGGGGAGAAAAACATCCGCCGTCTCGAAAACTGCATGACGCGCGTGCGGGTCGAAGTTCAGGACGACGGCCAGCTCGATCTGGCGCGTCTGAAAAAGCTCCCCGGCGTCAGCGGCTACGTAAAGCAGGGCGCACAGCACCAGCTGATTGTCGGGCCGGGTAAAGCCGCGCAGGTCGTTGATGCGATGCGTGCGCTGATGATCGGTGAAAGCGCTGAGGTTTTAGGCGATGTGGATCGCAACAAAGCGCAGGCCAAAGCCAAATACAAAGCCCCGATGAGCGATGCGCTGCGCCAGTTGGCCAACGTCTTTATTCCCCTGATCCCGGCGTTTATCGCGTCGGGTCTGATTACCGGGATTATCAATATCCTCAAACGCCCGGATATCGTCGGCGATTTTGCGACCCATTATCCAAACCTGCTCGGGATTCTGGGCATCTTTGGTAGCGCAGTGTTTGCCATCATGAACATTCTGGTGGGCGTCAACGCGGCGAAAGTCTACGGCGGTTCGATGGCGATGGGCGGCGTGATGGCGGGGATCCTCTCCAGCCCGCAGCTGGCGCAAATCACCCTGTTTGGCGAAGCGCTCCAGCCCGGACGCGGCGGTGTTATCGCGGTGCTGCTGGTCGTCGCCCTGATGTGCTGGGTCGAGAAGCGTCTGCGCAGCCTGCTGCCGGGCTCGATTGAGCTGATCCTCAATCCGCTGCTGACCACCCTGATCACCGGTACGGTGGCGATTGTGGCCTTGCAGCCGTTAGGCGGCTGGATCTCCGAGGCGATTGCGCACGGGGCGTCGATGGCTATCGATCGTGGTGGTTTGCTGGTGGGGGCGGTGCTGTCCGGTACCTTCCTGCCGCTGGTGTTAACCGGGCTGCATCAGGGGCTGGTGCCTATTCACGTGGAGCTTGTGCAGGCGCACGGCTACAACGCGCTGCTGCCGATTCTGTCGATGGCGGGGATGGGGCAGGTCGGTGCTGCGATTGCTATCTTGCTGAAAACCCGTAATGACCGGCTGAAAAAAGTGATCAAAGGTGCATTGCCGGTTGGATTGCTGGGCATCGGTGAGCCGCTGATTTTCGGCGTCACGCTGCCGCTTGGCAAACCTTTCCTCGCGGCCTGTCTGGGCGGAGCGATGGGCGGGGCGTTGATCAGCTACTGGAAAGTGGCTACCGTTATTACTTTCGGAATTTCCGGTTTACCGCTGGCATTAACCATCGTGACCGGAAAAGTCATGCTCTATCTGTTAGGCTGTTTGGTAGCGATTATCGCCGGGTTCTTGTTTACCTGGCTGTTAGGATTCCACGATCCAGAGGAGTAAGGTTTGGTTAATCACGAGCGCCGCGTTGTCTTTTTCGATTTGGATGGAACGCTACATCAGCAGGATATGTTTGGCAGTTTTATGCGCTATCTGTTGCGTCGCCAGCCCTTGAACGCACTGCTCGTGCTGCCACTTTTGCCGATCATCGGGATCGCACTGTTGATAAAAGGGCGCGCGGCGCGCTGGCCAATGAGCCTGCTGTTATGGGGCTGCACTTTTGGGCACAGCGACGCGCGGCTCAGCCAGCTGCAACAGGATTTCGTCCACTGGTTTCGCGGGCACGTCACCGCGTTTCCGGTGGTTCAGGACCGGCTGACGGAGTATCTCAACGCCAGTGACGCCGATATCTGGCTTATCACCGGCTCGCCGCAGCCGCTGGTGGAGCAGGTCTATTTTGACACGCCATGGTTGCCGCGCGTGAATCTGATTGCTACTCAAATGGGGCGCGCCTACGGCGGATGGGTGCTGACGCTGCGCTGTCTGGGGCACGAGAAAGTGGTGCAGCTCGAGAAAAAAATCGGCACGCCGCTGCGCCTTTACAGCGGCTACAGCGACAGCAAGCAGGACAACCCGCTGCTCTATTTCTGCCAGCACCGCTGGCGCGTTACCCCTTCAGGCGAACTTCAGCAACTGGAATAGTGTTAATCATAACGGGTGTGTATAATGCCGCCCGCTTTCCGACTGGAGTACCTTTCGTTGTCTGACCTTGAACTCAATCATGAATACTGGATGCGCCATGCGCTCTCCCTTGCAAAACGCGCCTGGGATGAGGGCGAAGTGCCCGTGGGTGCCGTTCTGGTGCATAACAATCAGGTGATTGGCGAAGGGTGGAACCGTCCGATAGGACGCCACGATCCGACTGCGCATGCCGAAATCATGGCTCTGCGTCAGGGCGGACTGGTACTGCAGAACTACCGTCTGCTGGATACAACGCTGTATGTCACGCTGGAACCCTGCGTGATGTGTTCTGGTGCGATGGTGCACAGCCGTATCGGGACGCTGGTGTATGGCGCGCGGGATGAAAAGACAGGCGCGGCGGGTTCCTTAATGGACGTACTCGGTCATCCGGGCATGAACCACCAGGTCCAGATTATCGGTGGGGTACTTGCACCAGAGTGTTCGGGGCTATTAAGCGATTTCTTTCGAATGCGCCGTCAGCAGAAAAAGCAACAAAAGGCAGAATTGAAGTCGTCGGGTGATTAAGCTCATTCGGTGATACCACCGGATAGCTCTGCGCAAGCTGCTCGGCCTCCATCACTTCCTTCTCTTTCTCCTGCAGATAACCTTCCAGGCTTATCTGATATTTGCGGATATTTTCCACATACGCGTAGGCTTCGTGCCCGCGCGCATAGCCGTACGTGAGTTTATTGTACCAGGGCTTCTGACTGAGCAGCGGCAGACGCTGTTTTACGTCAGACCAGCTGTCAGGATTGCCTTTAGTCTTGGCGGTCAACGCGCGGGCGTCGAGCATATGCGCGTAACCCATGTTGTAGGCCGCCAGTGCAAACCAGATCCGCTCCTCTTCCGGCACCGTTTCCGGCACTTTCGCCATCATATCCTGCAGATAACGCGCGCCGCCGCTGATGCTCTGTTCCGCGTCGGTGCGGTCCGTCAGTCCGAGGCTTTGCGCCGTATTCTTGGTGAGCATCATCAGTCCGCGCACGCCGGTGGGTGAGGTCGCCTGAGCGTCCCAGTGAGATTCCTGGTAAGAAATCGCCGCCAGCAGGCGCCAGTCGATCGCCTGGGCGTATTTCTCGAACAGCGGCTGGAGTTCCGGCAGCACACTGTCAACCGCGCGCAGGAAGCTGCGGGTATCGACATAATCGAAATCACCGCCGTGACCGAGATACTTCTCCTCAAGCCGCGCGAGGGTGCCGTCTTCGTTCATCGAATTGAAGAAATCAAGGATCGCGGCGGCGAGGGTTTGATCTTCATCGAGAGGGCTAAACCAGGTGACAGGCTGTTCGTCGGTCACGTCCAGCGCCACGGCCAGCTCCGGATGTACACGCTGGAACAGACTGATCGCCACGGAATCGGCGATGGTGTACGCCAGCTTTTTATCTTTTACCTGTTCCAGTAGGGCCGTAGTGCCGAGTTTGTCATCGACCTTCCAGCTGAGATCCGGGTATTTCTTCTCTTTCAGGGAGCGCAAATCGTCAATCACCACATGGCCTGGCGCGATGGTGAGCTGCTGATCGTTAAGGTCAGCAAGCGTACGCGGGCGCACTCCGCCCACGCGATAGACGAGTTGCTGAGAAACGGAGTAGTAGGTCGGCCCTGGCTGATAGTTTTTGCTGCGCTCGCTGTTATAGACCAGCCCGGCGGCGAGCATATCGGCATCGCCGTTATCCAGGTCGTCAAACAGCTGGCTGATATTCTGGCGAACGGTGATTTTGAGTTTTACGCCCAGGTAGTCGGCAAACTGCTGCGCCAGCTCGAAATCGAGACCGGTAATTTTGCCGTTAACGTTGTTGTAGGTCAGCGGAGAGTTGATGGTACTGACACGCAGCTCCCCCCGCGACTGGATCGCGGCGATACGGTTTTCGGCTTTGCCGAACCAGGGGATTGAAGGCCACAGGGCCGCTGCCAGCAGCAAGGTCACAATGCCGATGAGCAGATAATTAATCTTTAATTTTTTCAATTAGTTAATTCTCTGCGCCGTGCGTTGCCTCAGTGTGCTGTAGCCATGTTAAGAATAAGGTTTGCCATTGATTGAGCGGCATTTTGCGCAAACTTACGACAGTTGGCAACAAATTAGAGAGACAGGTCACACCTATGGATAAAAATGCGAGATGATTTTATTTCGACGCAAACGGTTTCGTCGGCGCTCAGGATTCTCTATAATGACGCCCGTTTTCCCCTTGCGCACACTGTAAGCGCCTCAGGCGCTTCGAAGACGAGAGACTTATGATGGAAATTCTGCGTGGTTCGCCTGCACTGTCTGCCTTCCGTATCAACAAACTGCTGGCACGTTTTCAGGCTGCCGACCTTCCGGTAAGCAATATTTACGCTGAGTATGTCCATTTTGCTGACCTGAATGCTCCCTTAGATGCGCAGCAGCGCGAGCAGCTTGAACGTCTGCTCAAGTATGGCCCGAGCCTGAGCAGCCATACGCCAACCGGCAAACTGATCCTTGCGACGCCTCGCCCTGGCACCATCTCCCCCTGGTCTTCTAAAGCCACTGACATTGCCCACAACTGCGGCCTTAGCCAGATTAATCGTCTGGAGCGCGGCGTGGCGTATTACGTTGAAGCCTCGACGTTGACCGCTGAACAATGGCAGGCCGTTACCGCTGAGCTGCACGACCGCATGATGGAAAGCGTCTTCGCGTCGCTGGATGATGCACAACAGCTTTTCTCTCACCATCAGCCTGCGCCCGTTCAGAGCGTGGATCTGCTGGGTGAAGGCCGTCAGGCGCTGATTGATGCCAACCTGCGTCTGGGTCTGGCGCTGGCAGATGACGAGATTGACTACCTGCAGGATGCGTTCGTGAAGCTGAACCGCAATCCGAACGACATCGAACTCTATATGTTCGCGCAGGCCAACTCCGAGCACTGCCGCCATAAGATTTTCAACGCCGACTGGGTTATCGACGGCGAAGAACAGCCGAAGTCGCTGTTCAAAATGATTAAAAACACCATGGAACAAACGCCTGACCACGTCTTGTCTGCCTATAAAGACAACGCGGCAGTGATGGAAGGTTCTGAGGTGGGCCGCTTCTTCGCCGATCGCGAAGCAGGGCGCTATGCATTCCATCAGGAGCCTGCGCATATCCTGATGAAAGTGGAAACGCACAACCATCCGACGGCGATTTCGCCATGGCCGGGTGCAGCGACCGGTTCCGGCGGCGAAATCCGTGACGAAGGCGCAACTGGACGCGGAGCAAAACCAAAAGCGGGCCTGGTCGGTTTCTCCGTCTCTAACCTGCGTATTCCTGGCTTTGAACAGCCGTGGGAAGAAGATTTCGGCAAGCCAGAGCGCATTGTCACCGCGTTAGACATCATGACCGAAGGCCCACTGGGCGGCGCGGCGTTTAACAACGAATTTGGTCGCCCGGCGCTGAACGGCTACTTCCGTACCTATGAAGAGAAAGTCGACAGCCACAACGGCGAAGAGCTGCGCGGCTACCACAAGCCCATCATGCTGGCAGGCGGGATCGGCAACATCCGCGCCGATCACGTGCAGAAAGGTGAGATCACCGTCGGCGCGAAACTGATCGTTCTCGGCGGCCCGGCGATGAATATCGGTCTGGGCGGCGGGGCGGCCTCTTCGATGGCCTCTGGTCAGTCTGACGCAGACCTCGATTTTGCTTCCGTACAGCGCGACAACCCTGAAATGGAGCGTCGTTGCCAGGAGGTGATTGACCGCTGCTGGCAGCTGGGCGATGCCAACCCTATTCTGTTCATTCATGACGTCGGTGCGGGCGGTCTCTCTAACGCCATGCCGGAGCTGGTAAGCGACGGCGGCCGCGGAGGGCGTTTCAACCTGCGCGATATCCTGAGCGATGAGCCAGGCATGAGCCCGCTGGAAATCTGGTGTAATGAATCCCAGGAACGCTACGTGCTGGCGGTCTCTGCGGACCAGTTGCCGCTGTTCGACGAACTGTGCCGCCGCGAGCGCGCACCGTACGCGGTCATTGGTGAAGCGACGGAAGAGTTGCATCTGACCATGAACGATCCGCACTTCGACAATCAGCCGATTGATCTGCCGCTTGACGTGCTGCTGGGCAAAACGCCGAAGATGACCCGCAACGTGCAAACCCGTAAAGCCGCGGGCAAAGCGCTGGATGTGCGCGGGATCGCCATTGCTGATGCCGTGAACCGCGTCCTGCACCTCCCGGCGGTAGCGGAAAAAACCTTCCTCGTGACCATCGGCGACCGCTCGGTGACCGGTATGGTGGCCCGCGATCAGATGGTTGGCCCATGGCAGATCCCGGTGGCGAACTGCGCGGTGACCACAGCGAGCCTCGACAGCTACTACGGCGAAGCGATGGCGCTGGGCGAACGTACCCCGGTTGCACTGCTGGACTTCGCCGCCTCTGCCCGTCTGGCGGTCGGCGAAGCGCTGACCAACATCGCTGCGACTCAGATTGGCGATATCAAACGCATCAAACTGTCCGCAAACTGGATGGCCGCAGCCGGGCACCCGGGCGAAGACGCGGGTCTGTATGAAGCCGTAAAAGCGGTCGGTGAAGAACTCTGTCCGGCGCTGGGTCTCACCATTCCGGTCGGCAAAGATTCTATGTCGATGAAAACCCGCTGGCAGGAGGGCAACGAGCAGCGCGAAATGACCTCTCCGCTGTCGCTGGTTATCACCGCTTTTGCCCGCGTGGAAGATGTGCGTCACACCATCACGCCACAGCTGGCTACGGAAGATAACGCCCTGCTGCTGATTGATCTCGGTAAAGGCCATAACGCTCTCGGTGCCACCGCGCTGGCGCAGGTTTATCGTCAACTGGGCGACAAACCGGCAGATGTGCGCGACGTGGCGCAGCTGAAAGGCTTCTACGACGCCATTCAGGCGCTGGTAGCCGATCGCAAACTGCTGGCCTATCACGACCGTTCAGATGGCGGCCTGCTGGTGACACTGGCCGAGATGGCTTTCACCGGCCACTGCGGTGTGGAAGCAGATATCGCTTCGCTGGGCGACGACCGTCTGGCGGCGCTGTTTAACGAAGAGCTGGGCGCGGTCATTCAGGTCCGTGCTGCTGACCGCGATGCCGTTGAAGCGCTGCTGGCGCAGCATGGTCTGGCGGATTGCGTACACTATCTGGGTAAAGCCGTCAGCGGCGATCGCTTCGTGATTGAAGCGGACGGTCACGCGGTATTTAGCGAAAGCCGCTCCACGTTGCGTATGTGGTGGGCCGAAACCACCTGGCAGATGCAGCGTCTGCGCGATAACCCTGAGTGCGCCGATCAGGAGCATGAAGCCAAAGCGAATGACAGCGATCCGGGTCTGAACGTGAAGCTCTCCTTCGACATTAACGAAGACGTGGCGGCACCTTACATTGCGACCGGCGCGCGTCCGAAAGTGGCGGTTCTGCGCGAGCAGGGCGTGAACTCCCACGTGGAAATGGCGGCAGCGTTCCACCGTGCGGGCTTTGACGCTATCGATGTCCACATGAGCGACCTGCTGGCAGGGCGCACCGGCCTGGGCGATTTCCAGGCACTGGTTGCCTGCGGCGGCTTCTCTTACGGCGACGTGCTGGGGGCAGGTGAGGGTTGGGCGAAATCCATTCTGTTCAACAATCGTGTGCGCGATGAGTTCGAAACCTTCTTCCACCGTCCGCAGACGCTGGCGTTGGGCGTGTGTAACGGCTGCCAGATGATGTCGAATCTGCGTGAGCTGATCCCGGGCAGCGACGCCTGGCCGCGCTTTGTGCGTAACCAGTCCGACCGCTTCGAGGCGCGCTTCAGCCTGGTTGAAGTGACCCAAAGCCCGTCTCTGCTGCTGCAGGGGATGGTGGGCTCGCAGATGCCGATTGCGGTTTCACACGGTGAAGGGCAGGTGGAAGTCCGCGATGCTGCGCATCTGGCTACGCTCGAAAGCAAAGGGCTGGTGGCACTGCGCTTCGTCGATCACTTCGGCAAAGTGACGGAAACCTACCCGGCAAACCCTAACGGCTCAGCAAACGGTATTACTGCCGTGACCAGCGAAAGCGGCCGCGCCACCATCATGATGCCGCACCCTGAACGTGTATTCCGTACCGTCAGCAACTCCTGGCACCCGGAAAACTGGGGCGAAGACAGCCCGTGGATGCGTATCTTCCGCAATGCGCGTAAGCAGTTAGGTTAATCAGACTGTCAATGCCGGGCGGCACTGTGTTTGCCCGGCCTTCAAAAGGCTTAAATCGTAGGCCCGATGAGCGCTAGCGCCATCGGGCTTTTTTTGTCGCAAAAATGCGACAAACGCATAACAACCCTGTCGCTAAAAGGAGACATGTAACTCGTTGATTTTAAATGGGTGCGTAAGAGTGGTGAGAAGGTGTATCTAATTAGCGACACTTAGCCTGGAAATCGTTCAGTCAGCAACTAACGCTGTTTTGCCATAAATCTGTTAAATATCATGATGATAATAATTTGTTTTGCATTCTGGCACGGCTGTTGCATAATATTAACCAGTGGCTCATTCACCCTCTTATGTCAGCCCCTTCGGGACGCGCTACATAAACTTCGAATGACGCACAACAAGGTGCCTGCCGTCCAACTACTGATTATAGCGATGCTTTATCAGACCCAGGGCGAAACGTCGAGTAAGGCACCGCCTCTTTTCACAACAAAGCCGGGTTTTTACCCGGCTTTGTTGTATCTGACGGGCTGACTCAGTTAGCATCACTCAACACCCACATTGAGAGAGTCATGCGTTGAAACGCTGGTCAATTTTCCCTCGCTCCCTGCGACAGCTCGTTATGATGGCATTCCTGCTGATCCTGTTACCCTTGCTGGTTCTGGCCTGGCAGGCGTGGCAGAGCCTCAATGCCCTCAGCGCTCAGGCGGCGCAAACCAACCGCACAACGCTGATCGATGCCCGTCGCAGCGAGGCGATGACCAATGCCGCACTGGAAATGGAGCGTAGCTACCGCCAGTATTGCGTGCTCGACGACCGCACGCTGGCGAAGGTCTATCAGAACCAGCGCAAGCGCTACAGCGAAATGCTCGACGCACATGCGGGCGTTCTCCCCGACGACAAACTTTATCAGGCGCTGCGCCAGGATCTTAACGATCTGGCGCAGCTGCAGTGCAAAAACAGCGGGCCGGACGAGGTTGCGACCGCACGCCTCGAAGCCTTTGCCAACGCCAATACCGAGATGGTGCAGTCCACGCGCACCGTTATATTCTCTCGCGGACAACAGCTGCAGCAGGAGATCGCCGAACGCGGTCAGTTCTTTGGCTGGCAGGCGCTGGTGCTGTTTCTGGTCAGCCTCGGTCTGGTGCTGCTGTTTACCCGCATGATCATCGGCCCGGTGAAGGGCATCGAACGGATGATTAACCGTCTGGGGGAGGGCAAATCCCTCGGCAACACCGTCGTGTTTAAAGGCCCGCGTGAGCTGCGATCCGTCGGTCAGCGCATCATCTGGCTCTCCGAGCGCCTTCAGTGGCTGGAATCACAGCGCCATCAGTTTTTACGTCATATCTCCCATGAGCTGAAAACGCCGCTCGCCAGTATGCGCGAAGGCACCGAGCTGCTGGCTGACGAAGTGGCGGGGCCGCTGACCCCCGAGCAAAAAGAAATTGTTGAGATTCTTGATGACAGTAGCCGCAATCTGCAGAAGCTGATTGAGCAACTGCTTGATTACAACCGCAAACTGGCCGACGGTGCCGTCGAGCTGGAAAACGTCGAGATTGAGCCGCTGGTGGATATGGTGCTCTCTGCCCACAGCCTGCCTGCGCGAGCTAAAATGATGCATACCGACCTGGATCTCCAGGAGCCGGTCTGTTTTGCCGAACCTATGCTATTAATGAGTGTGCTGGATAATCTTTATTCCAATGCGGTGCACTATGGTACTGAATCCGGTAACATTTATATTCGCAGTTTTACCCACAATTCACGGGTCTGTATTGACGTCGCCAACACCGGTAGTCCCATCCCGGATGACGAACAGAAGATGATTTTTGAGCCCTTTTTCCAGGGAAGTCATCAGCGAAAAGGTGCGGTTAAAGGGAGCGGTTTGGGCTTAAGCATTGCCCGCGATTGCATACGGCGGATGCACGGGGAGTTATATATCTCCCACGACGATCGCGCTGATGTCTGTTTTCGCATTGAGCTGCCCCTTGAGCCGGAAAAATCAATGAAATGAATCTAAGTCTGGTGAGTATGTCACACGTCTTTTTCCGCGCGGTTAACGCGACGTTTTCCAGTAAAATTTTACGCTTAGGTCTGCCATGCCTGCTGCTGGCGGGCTGCGTGGCGCACACGCCAAAAAGTGCGATCAGCGATAAACAAGAAGATAAATTACCTGAACATCAGCTGGCCGATTTCCTCTCCACCGATTGTGACGATATCTGGCAGCTCAACGGCCATGATGTCGAATCGAACCCGCTGTTCTGGCTGCGCGGCATGGATTGCGCCGAGCGTCTCGCCCCTGCTGTGGCGCGCGCGCAGGCGCATCAGTGGGCTGACGACACCTGGCAGGACACCTTTAAGCGCGGCATTCTGCTGGCCAATGCCAAAATTAATCCCGTAGAGCGTCGCAACAATACGTCGCGGATGGATGCGCTCAGCCCGCAGATCCCGGCGCAGATCCGCCCGCTGTATCAGCTGTGGCGTGACGGGCAGGTGCTACAGCTGCAGCTCGCCGAAGAGCGTTTCCGCTACAGCAAACTGCAACAGTCCGCAGACGGCGAACTGGATACCCTGCGCCAGCAGCAGCAATACTTACGTTCCCAGCTTGATACGACCACCCGTAAGCTGGAAAACCTGACGGATATCGAACGTCAGCTCTCCACCCGCAAGCCGTCCAGCAACTATTTGCCGGATAATACGAAAGGCACTGCGCAGCCCGCGAAAACGCCGGAGCAGGAGAGCGAGACGCCGAAACAAGAGGATGTGAAGCCATGACAAGCCGCAAACCTGCCCATCTCCTGCTGGTGGATGACGATCCCGGCCTGCTCAAGCTGCTGGGAATGCGTCTGGTCAGCGAAGGCTACAGCGTGGTCACCGCCGAAAGCGGCGCTGAAGGACTGAAAGCGCTGGGGCGCGAGAAGGTCGATCTGGTGATTAGCGATCTGCGTATGGACGAGATGGACGGGATGCAGCTGTTTGTGGAAATTCAGAAGCTGCAGCCGGGAATGCCGGTGATTATCCTCACCGCCCACGGCTCGATTCCGGACGCGGTCGCCGCCACGCAGCAGGGGGTGTTTAGCTTCCTGACCAAGCCGGTGGACAAAGACGCGCTGTACAAAGCCATCGACGATGCGCTGGAACATTCTGCCCCGTCGGTGGATGAGAAGTGGCGCGAATCCATTGTGACCCGCAGCCCGGTGATGCTCCGCTTGCTGGAGCAGGCGCGGATGGTGGCCCAGTCGGACGTCAGCCTGCTGATTAACGGCCAGAGCGGTACCGGGAAAGAGATTCTGGCCCAGGCGATCCACAACGCCAGCCCGCGCAGTAAAAATGCCTTTATCGCCATCAACTGCGGCGCGTTGCCGGAACAGCTGCTGGAGTCTGAACTCTTTGGTCATGCGCGCGGGGCCTTTACCGGCGCGGTCAGCAGCCGTGAAGGGCTGTTCCAGGCGGCGGAAGGCGGCACGCTGTTTCTTGATGAAATTGGTGATATGCCTGCGCCGCTGCAGGTCAAGCTGCTGCGCGTGTTACAGGAGCGCAAAGTGCGCCCACTCGGCAGCAACCGGGATATCGATATTAATGTACGCATTATTTCGGCCACGCACCGCGACCTGCCGAAAGCGATGGAGCGCAAAGAGTTTCGCGAAGATCTCTACTACCGTCTTAATGTCGTAAACCTGAAAATCCCCGCTCTGGCGGAACGTTCCGAAGATATTCCCCTGCTGGCGAACCATCTTTTGCGCCAGTCAGCCGATCGCCACAAACCCTTCGTGCGCGCGTTCTCCACCGACGCCATGAAACGCCTGATGACCGCCAGTTGGCCAGGCAATGTGCGTCAACTGGTCAATGTGATTGAGCAGTGCGTGGCGCTGACCTCTTCGCCGGTGATCAGCGATGCGCTGGTGGATCAGGCGCTGGAAGGGGAAAACACCGCGCTGCCCACGTTTGTCGAGGCGCGTAACCAGTTCGAACTCAACTATCTGCGTAAGCTGCTGCAGATCACCAAGGGTAACGTCACCCACGCTGCACGTATGGCCGGGCGTAACCGCACTGAGTTCTACAAACTGCTGTCGCGGCATGAGCTGGAAGCGAACGATTTTAAAGAGTAGTACCGCAAAATTTGACTGACTATGATACTGTGAGCAATCGATTACGAGGCTACAGACAGGCGAGCGTTTAAGGACCCACCATGAAAAAGATTGATGCGATTATTAAACCTTTCAAACTGGATGATGTGCGTGAAGCGCTGGCGGAAGTCGGTATCACCGGGATGACAGTCACCGAAGTGAAAGGCTTTGGTCGCCAGAAAGGTCATACCGAGTTGTACCGTGGCGCAGAGTACATGGTGGATTTCCTGCCGAAAGTGAAAATCGAAATTGTGGTGACTGACGATATCGTCGATACCTGCGTGGATACCATTATCCGCACGGCGCAGACCGGTAAAATCGGTGACGGCAAGATCTTCGTCTTTGACGTGGCGCGTGTCATCCGTATTCGTACCGGTGAAGAAGACGACGCAGCGATTTAAGACGGCGTCGATGTCACAGGCCGGGTAGAGCGAACTGCCAGGCGTAATAAAAAGCCCCTCTGAAAGGGGCTTTTTGCGTTACAGCACTTTGTGTGGACCAAAGCATTCGTAATGGATCTGCTCTGCTTTAACGCCCAATTCAACCAGCTGCTTCGCGGCAAACTGCATAAAGCCGACCGGACCGCAGAGATAAAACTGCATGGCCGGATCGCTGAACGCCCCTTCCTGAGTCCGTAAATCCATCAGCCCTGCGCTATCAAACACGTCATCGCTTTCCGGTTTGTTATACCAAATGTGAGAGGTGAAGCGCGGCAGCGTGGCACCCAGTGTTTTAACGTCTTGTGCAAAGGCATGCACCTGGCCGTTTTCCGCCGCGTGGAACCAGTTCACCTGCGCGCTGTGGTTTGCCGCTGCGAGGGTATCGAGCATCGCCAGCATCGGCGTTTGACCGACACCCGCTGAGATCAGCGTGACAGGCGTGTTCGCTTCTACCGCCATAAAGAAATCACCCGCCGGTGCCGCCAGATGCACCACGTCGCCGACGCTGGCGTGATGATGCAGCCAGTGAGAAACCTGACCGCCGTCTTCACGTTTCACCGCAATACGATAGCCTTTTCCATTCGCTTTACGCGTCAGAGAGTACTGACGAATTTCCTGATGCGGGAACCCTTCTGGTTTCAGCCATACACCGAGATACTGACCCGGCTGATAATCCGCAACCGGAAGCCCATCGACGGGTTCAAATTCAAAGCTGGTGATCAGGGCACTGCGCGGGGTTTTATCGGCGATACGGAACGCGCGCGTGCCTTCCCAGCCGCCGTTTTTCGTCGCGTGCTCGCTGTAGATTTGCGCTTCACGATTGATGAACACATTCGCCAGCACGCCGTAGGCTTTGCCCCAGGCGTCCAGCACTTCCTGGCCTGGGCTGAACATCTCGTCGAGCGTCGCCAGCAGGTGGCTACCGACGATATCGTACTGCTCAGGTTTAATCTGGAAACTGGTGTGCTTCTGGGCAATTTTCTCAACCGCAGGCAGCAGCGCGGCCAGATTTTCAATATTGCTGGCATACGCGGCGATGGCGTTAAACAGCGCCTCGCGCTGATCGCCGTTGCGCTGGTTGCTCATATTGAAAATCTCTTTCAGCTCCGGGTTGAGAGCGAACATGCGATCGTAAAAATGGGCGGTGAGTTTCGGTCCGGTTTCGACCAGCAGGGGAATAGTGGCTTTAACGGTAGCGATGGTTTGAGCGTCTAACATAGCAACTTCCTTCGATTGTTACTCTAATGATGTATTTAAAATGCATCTTATAAAAAATAGCCCTGCTTTGTAAATGGTTCTTTGCATGATGAAATAGTTGCATCACAAACCTGAAAAGAAATCCATTGAAAATCGAGAGGTCTTTATTCCTCAAACCCTTGCGTGGCGGGTAGGTAAACGTTTGCGTAAAATCCTTTGTCAAGACCTGTTATCGCAACACTATTCGGTTATACTGTTGCCCGTCGTCTATCAGGACAGCCTTTTCAGGCCAAAATTTTATTGTTAGCTGAGTCAGGAGATGCGGATGTTAAAGCGTGAAATGAACATTGCCGATTATGATGCCGAACTGTGGCAGGCTATGGAGCAGGAAAAAGTACGTCAGGAAGAGCACATCGAACTGATCGCCTCCGAGAACTACACCAGCCCGCGCGTAATGCAGGCGCAGGGTTCTCAGCTGACCAACAAATATGCAGAAGGTTACCCGGGCAAACGCTACTACGGCGGTTGCGAATACGTTGATATCGTTGAACAACTGGCGATTGACCGTGCTAAAGAGCTGTTTGGCGCAGACTACGCGAACGTACAGCCGCACTCTGGTTCTCAGGCGAACTTCGCGGTTTACACCGCGCTGCTGCAGCCGGGCGATACCGTTCTCGGTATGAACCTGGCGCAAGGTGGCCACCTGACTCACGGTTCCCCGGTTAACTTCTCCGGTAAACTGTACAACATCATCCCTTACGGTATTGATGAGTCCGGTAAAATTGACTACGAAGACATGGCGAAGCAGGCGCAGACCCATAAACCGAAGATGATCATCGGCGGTTTCTCTGCTTACTCCGGCGTGGTTGACTGGGCAAAAATGCGTGAAATCGCAGACAGCATCGGCGCATACCTGTTCGTTGATATGGCGCACGTCGCCGGTCTGATTGCAGCAGGCGTTTACCCGAACCCGGTTCCACATGCACATGTTGTCACCACCACGACCCACAAAACCCTGGCAGGTCCGCGCGGCGGCCTGATCCTGGCGAAAGGTGGTGACGAAGATCTGTACAAAAAACTGAACTCTGCCGTCTTCCCAAGCGCTCAGGGCGGCCCGCTGATGCACGTTATCGCAGCGAAAGCCGTTGCGCTGAAAGAAGCGATGGAGCCAGAGTTCAAAGTTTACCAGCAGCAAGTGGCGAAAAACGCGAAAGCGATGGTGGAAGTGTTCCTGAACCGCGGTTACAAAGTGGTTTCTGGTGGCACTGAGAACCACCTGTTCTTGCTGGATCTGGTTGATAAAAACCTGACCGGTAAAGAAGCCGACGCCGCGCTGGGCCGTGCTAACATCACCGTTAACAAAAACAGCGTACCAAACGATCCGAAGAGCCCGTTTGTGACCTCCGGTATCCGTATCGGTTCTCCGGCTGTCACTCGCCGCGGTTTCAAAGAAGCGGAAGTGAAAGAGCTGGCTGGCTGGATGTGTGATGTTCTCGACAACATCAACGATGAAGCTGTGATCGAACGTGTTAAAGGTAAAGTGCTGGATATCTGCGCACGTTTCCCTGTCTACGCGTAATTCTGCTCGCAGAAATAATAAAGGCCGCGTAAGCGGCCTTTATGTTATCTAGCGACGGTCGACAGATATTGCTCCCGGCCCGGTCACGGCCAGCAACAAAAACGCGCCGGCAATGCTGATATTCTTGTAGAAGTTAATCATGTTAGGCATAACCGCATCACCGCTCATATCCCAGTAGTGGTGACCAATCACCGCTGTCCCAAGCGTATAGAGGACAAAGAGCAGCGCCAGTGGCCGGGTGAAGAACCCGAGCACAATCAGAATCGCGGCGGGCACTTCCATGATCACCGCAATAATCGCCGCCAGCATCGGCATCGGTGCGCCGAGCGAGGTCATATATTGCACCGTTCCATCAAAACCGGTCATTTTCGGAATACCAAAAATAATAAACAACACAACAATCGCGATACGTGCAATCAGCAGTACCAGCGGGCGGGACTGTCCGAAATCGAAATAGCGTAGAGTGTTCATGGCAGGCTCGTTATTGGATGGGGCTTATCTTAAAGCTAATACACAACCGGTAACTCCGCCATAAGACCAAATTATCAGCCGCTTAACCCTTCGCAAGTGCGCTTTATTACCCGCACGTATTTCGCCTCGCTTCCCGCCTCGTTCCCGCTTTTGGCGGCCTGAATGCAATCTCGATAATCCGTCGGCGTAAGCGTTTCAGAAGCGAATAAACAGGCGCTGTCTGTCAGAGGTAATGTGATGGTTATCACAATATCATCGCAAACTCCGTGGCTGATGCTGTTTCGAATGTCGGGTGAACCACGCTTATGCCGCGAACCTCAGCGCCATCCGGTGATCGCCCGTCATAAGGCCGGACAACCGGATTTAGCAACGTTAGCCCAGGTTGAGCGTACCCGTTTAGCCACAGAAATTGCCGCCGAATCAACGGCAAATTCCTGTTAATCAGCTGTTAATAGCCGCTTGCGTCAGCCCCTTTTTAGCGCCAGACTAGCGCCTCCAAAACGGGAGGGATTCATGGGTTTGCATTCCACGCGCTGGCTGGCGCTCAGCTATTTTACCTACTTTTTTAGCTACGGTATTTTTCTGCCTTTCTGGAGCGTCTGGCTCAAAGGTATCGGCCTGACGCCGGAAACCATCGGCATTCTGCTGGGTGCAGGCCTGGTGGCGCGATTCCTGGGCAGCCTGCTGATTGCGCCACGCGTCAGCGATCCCTCTCTGTTGATTAAGGCCATGCGCATCCTCGCGCTACTGACGCTGGTGTTCCTCGCGGGCTTCTGGGTGAATCAGCAGTTTGCGTGGCTGATGGTGGTGATGGTCGGCTTTAACCTCTTCTTCTCGCCGCTGGTACCGCTGACGGACGCACTGGCGAACACCTGGCAAAAACAGGTGACGATGGACTACGGACGCGTGCGCCTGTGGGGGTCCATCGCCTTTGTGATTGGCTCGGCGCTGGTGGGCAAACTGGTCAGTCTCTACGACTATCGGGCCATTCTGGCACTGTTAAGCGTCGGTATTGCCTCAATGCTGCTGGGGATGTTGCTGCAGCCATCGGTGAAACCGCAGGGCGAAAGTCGTCACCAGGAGAGCACCGGCTGGGCCGCCTGGCGTTCATTGATTAAACAGAGCTGGCGTTTTCTGGCCTGCGTCTGTCTGTTGCAGGGCGCTCACGCGGCCTACTACGGTTTTAGCGCCATCTACTGGCAGGGGGCGGGGTATTCCGCGTCGGCGGTGGGTTATCTCTGGTCGCTGGGCGTGGTGGCGGAAGTCATTATCTTTGCTCTCAGCAAGAAGCTGTTCCGCCGTTTTGGTGCGCGCGATCTGCTGCTGCTCTCTGCCGTCTGCGGCGTGTTGCGCTGGGGCATTATGGGCTGGACCACCGATCTCCCCTGGCTGATTGTGGCTCAGATCCTGCACTGCGGTACCTTTACCGTGTGCCATCTGGCGGCGATGCGCTACATTGCTGCGCGTCAGGGCAGTGAAGTGATTCGTCTCCAGGCGGTCTATTCGGCGGTGGCGATGGGCGGCAGTATCGCCGTGATGACGGTGTTTGCGGGCTTCCTCTATCAGCACCTCGGCCACGGCGTGTTCTGGGTGATGGCGCTCGTGGCGCTGCCGGCGATGGTGGTTCGTCCCAAAGTGGCAGCGCGCAGCGAAGCGTTATGATTCCAGCATGGCGCGTATATGTTCCTGCTGCTGCGCATTCAACGTCTCTACGGCATGAATGAGCGGCGGCGAGAACAGCGGCAGGGCGGTAGGGTACGGAGTAATAATCAGCGCCGCTTCGCGCGGTGCGCCGTCCTTCTGAAACGTCTGGAGCGACACATAGCGGATATTCAGCGGCAGCAGCGTCAGCTCGCGCAGCTGCTCCTCAATCATCACTTCGCAGGCTTTATCATCGCCCGTTAACAGCACCACCTGTTTTTCATGCAGGTCGGTTTCCTGCATCAGCCAGGCGCCAAAAATCACCGCCACCAGGCTCATCTCCTCATCGGAAAAGCGCAGGCCAAATTCTGCTTCCACTTCAAACAGCACATCCCGGGTAGTGCGCATCAGGCGCGGATAGAGGCGACCGATCTCTTCGGGCAGACTGTTGTCGATGCCAACGCCAAACAGCGAGCGGTCCAGCGCCTGGGAAAGATGGATGTACAGCTGATCCGTCAGCCCCTGTTCGTCGCTAAAGCGCATTCCTGTTTGCCCGCGAAAGCGCCCGATCATTCGCGAGATGGCGTGGCGCAGGCGTTGATCCAGTTGATGCGCATCGCGCAGCGGATCGGGCGTACGCAGCATCATAAACAGCAGCGACAGAAACAGCGGCTCATCGGCATGGGGACTTTGCCGCACGCGGCGCTGCCAGTGGCGGACGATCTCCTGTGCTGCCAGATATTCACCGCGCGAATGCGCCCAGTGGCGCTGAACAGCGGAGAACTGCGGCGTCTGCCCCAGATGGTGCTGAATCAGGCAATACTGCAGATAGAGCTGCAAAAACTGCACGTCGCGACACTCGAAGTGGCGCTGCAGGCGGCGCGAACAGAAGTTGATCAGCGCGCGCAGATTGGTATCGTCATACAGCGTACGCGCAATGCCGAGTTGTTTAAGCTCGGTTTTGAGCGCCGGGGTAAACTGTTGTGTAATAAAATGCGGACAGAGCCGCAATGCCCGTCGCAACCAGTGCAGCAGGCATAAACGTTGATCGAGCGTCGTACCTTCAATTCGGTAGCTGCCGTCATGATGCGTCACGATGTTCAGCCGGTGATAGCGCTGGATCTCATCGCGTGTCTCGGCTATATCTTGCCGTGCAATGTCGTCGTCCACCCCATTGATATCAACAATACTTTGCGGGGTCACGGCAATACCTGGCAGGTAAAGCATCAAAAGCACCTGGCAGCGGCGCTGCGAACTGGAAAGCACAGATGGGTTTTCGAGGGTCGTCATCATCTGTCGGGTATCCAGTAGGAGTATTCGATAAGAATAGCTAAAGGATGTGCGCAGGAAAGCGCACCCGTGGGTCTTTCCGTCAGGAATGCGGGAGAACATCACAGAATTTTTGACGTGAGGAATCGATGCAAATAGTTAAACACAGCGCCACGGCGCTATTTTTGGCGGTTTTATCTTCTGCCGCCGTCGCGCATCCTCACAGTTTTATCAGCCTGCAGACGGAGATTGTCGCAGACGATACGCACCTGAGCGGGCTGAAAATGCGCTGGACGATGGATGAAATTACATCAGCCGATCTACTCTATGACGCGGGCGATGCGAAACCGGGCGATGAGATCTGGAAAAAACTGGCTGCGGAAGTGATGGCCAACGTACTCGGTCAGCACTACTTCACCGAGTTCTGGCACAAAGGCCAGAAAGTGAAATTTCTTAATCGCCCCACGACCTACGGCATGGAGCGCGACGGGCACCAGGCGGTATTAACCTTTATTCTGCCGCTGGCCGAACCTCAGCCGTTGGCGGGGCAGAAGTATACGTTTTCAACCTTTGACCCGAGCTACTACGTTGACATGAGTTATGCGGAAGACAAAGACGCAACGCTGCCCGCGGTGCTGCAAAAGCGCTGCACGATTGCGGTCCATACGCCAAAACCCAGCGAAGAGACGATGAATTTTGCGCTCTCTCTCGATAAAGCGGATGCGCCGCCAGAAGACATGGATCTGGGTAAACAGTTTGCGCAGCAGGTGACCGTGCAATGTCAGTGATCTCCACTTCACTCAGCAAAAAACGCCGCTGGCTGCACCTGTGGCCGCTGGCACTGTTTCTGATCTTAGCGGCCATCGGGGCGTTATGGCTCTGGCAGGCGTGGCCGCAGGTGATGATGAAAAGCATCCTCTGGCAGCGCGACGTGAATCAGCAAATGAGCGGGCTGCTCAAGGCCGTGGCGGAAAACCCGACCAAAGCGGGCGGCTCGCTGCTGATTTTCAGCTTTTTGTACGGCGTGCTGCATGCCCTGGGGCCAGGGCACGGGAAGATCGTCATCACCACCTGGCTTGCGACTCACCCTTCAAAGCTCAAATCCAGTATCGGTTTAACGCTTGCCTCTTCGTTGTTGCAGGGGCTGGTGGCGATTGCGCTGGTGGTCGTGGTGCTGACGGTGCTGCAACTGCCTGCCCGACAGCTGCACATGAGCAGCTTCTGGCTGGAGAAGGGCAGTTATGCGCTGGTGGGCGTGCTGGGGGGGCTGCTCTGCTGGCGGGCAATCAAAAAACTGCGGGCGTTACTTCGGAAACCAACGTTTAAAGCCTTCACGGCGCATCATGTTCACGACGCACACTGTGGCTGCGGGCATCAACATCTGCCGACGCAGGAGCAGCTACAGAGCACAGATGACTGGCGCGCGCGGCTGATGATTATTCTGTCGATGGGAATGCGGCCCTGTTCCGGGGCGATCATGGTGCTGCTGTTCAGTAAGGTGATTGGTGTATTTAGCTGGGGCGTGGTCTCCGCGCTGGCGATGGCGGCGGGAACGTCACTGACGATTACCTCGCTGGCATTGCTGGTCCACAGTTTTCGTCAGCTGGCGGTCAAACTGAGCGGCAACAAAACGCCGGTACTGTGGCGGCAGGTTGGCTGGACGACGCTGGCGTTAGCGGGCGGGGTGATTTTACTGGTGGCGGCGGTGACGATGTGGATCAGTGCAGTGCCGGTAGGGCGGGGATTGCGGCCGTTCTAAAACGAACGATGGCACTGCACTTATCCGGCCTACAGGATCGTAGGCCCGGAAAGTGCAGTGCCACCGGGCACAACAGACGGAATTAACGCTTCAGCGCTTCACTCAGTTCGTCACGCATGTTTGCCAGCATAGCTTTCACCACACGCGGGTTACCGGCCACGATGTTACCGCTCAGCATGTAGTTGTGACCGCCAGTGAAATCGCAAACCAGTGCGCCTGCTTCACGGGCAATCAGCTCGCCTGCAGCAAAATCCCACGGCTTCAGCGCGATTTCGAAATAACCATCAACGCGGCCAGCGGCAACGTAGGCCAGATCCAGCGCAGCAGAACCGGTGCGACGGAAATCCGCGCATTCGGTGTAGAGCTTGCCGAGGATTTTCATGTAGGTCTGGGCGTGCTGTTTCGCCTTGAACGGGAAACCGGTCGCCAGAATCGTGCCATCCAGATCGCGAGAGTTGCTGCCGCGCAGACGGTAGCCGTTCAGCTGTGCGCCCTGACCACGGGTAGCCGTGAACAGTTCGTTACGCATTGGATCGTAAACAACGGCCACTTCGGTACGGCCTTTGATGCGTACAGCGATAGAAACAGAGAAATGAGGAAGGCGTTTAACGAAGTTGGTGGTGCCATCCAGTGGATCGATTACCCATTGAACATCCTGATCTTCGCCTGCGTGTTCACCGCTTTCTTCGGTGATGATGGTGTGCTGCGGGTAAGATTTGCGAATGGTTTCGATAATAATCGCTTCTGCGGCTTTATCGACGTTAGTCACAAAGTCATTGCTGCCTTTCTGGCTGGTTTCTACAGAATCTGGAGTTTCGTAGTGTTTGGCAATTATATTACCCGCCTTGCGCGCTGCGCGCACGGCGATGGTCAACATAGGATGTTGCATCGGTTACTCTCACTGGATGTTAAAGAACAGGGGAAACGAAAACGGCCCAGAGTATAGCAGCGAGTTCGGATCATGTCTCTCGTTTATGATAATATGGCCGAATATTCTTCAGACACTGGCTTCAGACAAAACTAATTATGCTGCAAAACATCCGAATCGTACTGGTCGAAACATCGCACACCGGCAATATGGGCTCTGTCGCCCGCGCTATGAAAACCATGGGGTTAACCAATCTGTGGCTGGTCAATCCGCTGGTTAAACCAGACTCGCAGGCTATTGCACTGGCAGCAGGGGCGAGCGACGTGATCGGCAACGCTCAGATCGTCGATACCCTTGATGAAGCGCTGGCGGGCTGTAGCCTGGTCGTCGGTACCAGCGCACGTTCACGTACGCTGCCGTGGCCGATGCTCGATCCGCGCGAATGTGGCCTGAAAAGCGTTGCTGAAGCCCAGCAGGCGCCGATCGCACTGGTGTTTGGCCGTGAACGCGTTGGCCTGACCAACGACGAGCTGCAGAAGTGTCATTACCACGTGGCGATTGCCGCGAACCCGGAATACAGCTCCCTGAACCTGGCGATGGCGGTGCAGGTTATTGCCTACGAAGTGCGTATGGCATGGCTTGCGACCCAGGAAAAAGGCGTCACCCCGGAGCAGGAAGAAGACGCCGCGTATCCGCTGGTGGACGATTTAGAGCGTTTCTACGAACATCTTGAGCAAACGCTGCTGACGACGGGCTTTATTCGCGCGTCGCATCCAGGCCAGGTGATGAACAAGCTGCGCCGTCTGTTTACCCGCGCCCGCCCGGAAACGCAGGAGCTGAACATTCTGCGCGGGATGCTGGCGTCGATTATTGAGCAGAAGAATAAGCAACAGTAACGCCTGATTGCCCGGCTGCGCTTCGCTTGAGCGGGCCGACGTTCTGGTCAGTCGGGTGAGCAAAGCGCCACCCGACAAGGCGTAGAGCGCACATAAGGCTAAATACTTGACTAAAACAGTCAAGTAAATAGTTGACCAATTTAGTCGGGAATGTCAGACTTGGCCCTGCTATGCAATACCCCCCATTTTACAATAAAAAACCCCGGGCAGGGGCGAGTTTGAGGTTAAGTAAGACATGAGACTGACATCTAAAGGGCGTTATGCTGTGACCGCGATGCTGGACGTTGCGCTCAACTCTGAATCGGGCCCGGTTCCGTTGGCTGATATTTCTGAACGTCAGGGTATTTCCCTCTCTTATCTGGAACAGCTGTTCTCCAGATTGCGTAAAAATGGACTGGTTTCCAGCGTTCGCGGCCCAGGCGGCGGATATCTGCTGGGTAAAGACGCGGGCAGTATTGCAGTTGGCGAAGTCATTAGTGCTGTTGATGAGTCTGTTGATGCGACCCGTTGCCAGGGCAAAGGCGGCTGTCAGGGCGGCGATAAATGCCTGACCCATGCGCTGTGGCGCGATCTGAGCGACCGTCTGACCGGCTTCCTGAATAACATCACCCTCGGTGAACTGGTTAATAACCAGGAAGTTATGGAAGTGTCTGGCCGCCAGCATAATCACGAAAACCAACGCAGCACCCGCGCGCAAGACGCAATCGACGTTAAACTGCGCGCGTAAAAAAACGATAAGATTTTTCGAATCAGGCCGGGGCACCCGTTGCCCCGTGTACTCGGCCGTACATCCAGCCGGTTAGCCTGATTCCTTGCATTGAAGCGATGTACGGAGTTTATAGAGCAATGAAATTACCGATCTATCTCGATTACTCCGCAACCACGCCGGTGGACCCGCGTGTTGCCGAGAAAATGATGCAGTGTCTGACCCTGGACGGAAACTTTGGTAACCCAGCTTCCCGTTCTCACCGTTTTGGCTGGCATGCTGAAGAGGCGGTTGATATCGCCCGTAATCAGATTGCTGAGCTGGTTGGCGCCGACCCGCGTGAAATTGTTTTCACCTCCGGTGCAACCGAATCCGACAACCTGGCGATCAAAGGCGCTGCCAACTTCTATCAGAAAAAAGGCAAGCACATTATCACCAGTAAAACCGAACACAAAGCCGTGCTGGACACCTGTCGCCAGCTCGAGCGTGAAGGTTTTGACGTCACCTATCTCGCCCCTCAGAGCAACGGTATTATCGACCTGAAAGAGCTCGAAGCGGCCATGCGTGACGACACCATTCTGGTGTCCATCATGCACGTTAACAACGAAATCGGCGTGGTTCAGGATATCGCGACTATCGGCGAACTCTGCCGTGCGCGCGGCATCATCTATCACGTTGACGCGACCCAGAGCGTGGGCAAACTGCCTATCGATCTGAGCCAGCTGAAAGTGGACCTGATGTCCTTCTCCGGCCACAAAATTTATGGGCCGAAAGGTATCGGCGCGCTGTACGTTCGTCGTAAACCACGTATCCGCATCGAAGCACAGATGCACGGCGGCGGTCATGAGCGCGGCATGCGTTCAGGAACTCTGCCTGTTCATCAGATCGTGGGCATGGGCGAAGCCTACCGTATCGCGAAAGAAGAGATGGAAAGCGAGATGGCGCGCCTGCGCACGCTGCGTAACCGTCTGTGGGACGGCGTGAAAGATATGGAAGAAGTCTATCTGAACGGCGATCTCGAGCAGGGCGCTCCGAACATTCTCAACGTCAGCTTCAACTATGTTGAAGGCGAATCGCTGATTATGGCGCTGAAAGACCTCGCGGTCTCTTCCGGCTCTGCCTGTACTTCTGCAAGCCTCGAGCCATCCTACGTGCTGCGAGCACTGGGCATGACCGACGAGCTGGCACACAGTTCTATCCGTTTCTCTTTAGGTCGCTTCACTACCGAAGAAGAGATTGACTACACCATCAAGCTGGTTCGTAACTCCATTGGCCGTCTGCGTGACCTTTCTCCACTGTGGGAAATGTTCAAACAGGGCGTGGATCTGAACAGCATTGAATGGTCACATCACTAATCGGTACGAAGGAGAATTCAACATGGCTTACAGCGAAAAAGTTATTGATCATTACGAGAACCCACGCAACGTTGGCTCTTTCGACAACAGCGACGAAAGCGTTGGTAGCGGCATGGTTGGCGCGCCAGCGTGTGGCGACGTGATGAAGTTGCAGATTAAAGTCAACAATGAAGGTATCATTGAAGACGCGCGTTTCAAGACTTACGGTTGCGGTTCTGCTATCGCTTCCAGCTCCCTCGTCACCGAGTGGGTGAAGGGCAAGTCTCTGGACGAAGCACAGGCAATTAAAAATACCGATATTGCTGACGAACTCGAACTGCCACCGGTGAAAATTCACTGCTCTATTCTGGCAGAAGACGCGATCAAAGCCGCTATTGCGGATTACAAAAGCAAACGTGAAGCGAAATAAGAAGAGTTGAGGTTTTGTTATGTCGATTACCCTTAGCGACAGCGCTGCCGCGCGAGTAAGCGCCTTTCTGGCGAACCGTGGTAAAGGCTTTGGCCTGCGACTGGGCGTACGTACCTCCGGCTGTTCCGGGATGGCTTATGTACTGGAATTTGTTGACGCACCGGCGACTGATGACACCGTGTTTGAAGACAAAGGCGTGAAGGTAGTAGTCGATGGCAAGAGCCTGCAATTCCTCAACGGCACTCAGCTGGACTTCGTCAAAGAAGGCCTGAACGAAGGGTTTAAATTCACTAACCCGAACGTAAAAGACGAGTGCGGTTGCGGCGAAAGCTTCCACGTTTAACTGCGCGTTAACCGAAACCCCACCGTGGCCTGGCTACGTGTGGGGTTTGTTCTAACTGGCTAACCCTGAGATTGTTATGGATTACTTCACCCTCTTCGGGTTGCCCGCCCAGTACCCGATCGATATCCAGGCCCTGACGGTTCGTTTTCAGGATCTGCAACGTCAATTCCATCCTGATAAATTTGCCAGCGGGTCTCAGGCGGAGCAACTGGCTGCCGTTTCGCAGTCAGCCACCATTAATCAGGCGTGGCAAACGCTGCGCAGCCCCTTAGCGCGTGCGGAATATCTGCTCTCGCTGCACGGTTTTGATCTGGCAAGTGAACAACACACGGTACGCGACACCGCTTTCCTGATGGAACAGCTGGAGCTTCGCGAAGAGCTGGATGAGATCGAACAGGCGAAAGACGAAGTGCGTCTTGAAAGCTTCATCAAACGGGTGAAAGCGATGTTCGATACCCGCCATCAGCAGATGGTTGAACAACTGAATAACGAGACGTGGGACGTGGCGGCAGATACTGTACGCAAGCTGCGTTTTCTCGATAAACTGCGAAGCAGTGCTGAACAACTCGAAGAAAAGCTGCTCGATTTCTGATTTTGGAAGCTTAACATGGCCTTATTACAAATTAGTGAGCCTGGTCTGAGCGCCGCACCGCACCAGCGTCGTCTGGCGGTGGGCATTGATTTAGGCACCACCAATTCCCTCGTAGCGACCGTACGCAGCGGCCAGGCAGAAACGCTGGCAGACGCCGAAGGGCGTCATCTGCTGCCCTCTGTCGTTTACTACCAGCAGCAGGGCCATTCGGTGGGATATGACGCGCGCGCCAATGCCGCGAAAGATCCGGCCAATACCATCAGCTCGGTAAAACGGATGATGGGCCGCTCGCTGGCCGATATTCAAACGCGTTACCCGCATCTGCCGTATCAGCTGCAGGCCAGTGTTAACGGCCTGCCGATGATTGCCACCGACGCCGGGTTGCTCAACCCGGTTCGCGTCTCTGCCGATATTCTCAAAGCGCTCGCGGCGCGCGCGACCGCGACGCTCGAAGGCGAACTGGATGGCGTTGTTATCACCGTTCCAGCCTATTTTGACGACGCCCAGCGTCAGGGCACGAAAGACGCTGCGCGTCTGGCGGGCCTGCATGTGCTGCGCTTGCTCAACGAACCAACCGCTGCGGCGATTGCTTACGGTCTCGATTCCGGTCAGGAAGGGGTGATTGCCGTTTACGATCTCGGCGGCGGCACCTTTGATATTTCCATTCTTCGCCTCAGCCGTGGCGTGTTTGAAGTGCTGGCGACCGGCGGCGACTCTGCCCTCGGCGGCGATGACTTCGACCACCTGCTGGCGGATTACATTCGCGAGCAGGCGGGGATTCCCGATCGCAGCGACGTGCGCGTTCAGCGCGAACTGCTGGATGCCGCTATCGACGCCAAAATTGCGCTTAGCGATGCCCAGTCTGTCACCGTTGACGTGGCGGGCTGGCGCGGCGAAATCACCCGCGAGCAGTTCAACGAACTGATTGCTGCGCTCGTAAAACGCACGCTGCTGGCCTGCCGTCGTGCGCTGAAAGACGCCAACGTCGACGCGAGCGAAGTGCTGGAAGTGGTGATGGTCGGCGGCTCAACGCGCGTACCGCTGGTGCGTGAACGCGTGGGCGAATTCTTTGGCCGCACGCCGCTCACCTCTATCGATCCGGATAAAGTGGTGGCGATTGGGGCCGCGATTCAGGCGGATATTCTGGTCGGTAACAAGCCGGACAGCGAAATGCTGCTGCTCGATGTGATTCCGCTCTCTCTGGGGCTGGAAACCATGGGTGGCCTGGTCGAGAAAGTGATCCCCCGTAACACCACTATTCCGGTGGCGCGCGCGCAGGAGTTCACCACTTTCAAAGATGGCCAGACTGCGATGTCTATCCACGTGATGCAGGGCGAGCGCGAGCTGGTCCAGGATTGCCGTTCGCTGGCGCGCTTCGCGCTGCGCGGTATTCCTGCATTGCCAGCGGGCGGGGCGCATATCCGCGTCACCTTCCAGGTGGATGCCGATGGTCTGCTCAGCGTCACGGCGATGGAAAAATCGACCGGCGTGGAGTCATCCATCCAGGTGAAACCGTCTTACGGTCTGACCGACGGCGAAATCGCCTCCATGATTCAGGATTCAATGAGCTATGCCGAACAGGATGTGAAGGCACGTATGCTGGCGGAACAGAAAGTGGAAGCCGCGCGCGTGCTGGAAAGTCTGGAAGGCGCACTCACTGCCGATGCCGCGCTGTTAAGTGCCGCAGAGCGCCAGGCCATTGACGACGCCGTTGTGCAGCTACGCGCAGTGGCGGTTGGCGATGACGCTGACGCAATAGAACAAGCGATTAAAAACGTTGATAAACAAACCCAGGATTTCGCCGCTCGCCGCATGGACCAGTCTGTCCGTGTCGCGCTGAAAGGCCAGTCCGTGGACGAGGTTTAATATGCCAAAGATTGTTTTTCTGCCTCATGCGGACCTCTGTCCGGATGGCGCAGTTCTGGAAGCTGAGACCGGCGAAACCATCCTCGACGTTGCCCTGCGCAACGGTATCGAAGTGGAACACGCCTGTGAAAAATCCTGTGCCTGCACCACCTGCCACTGCATCGTGCGTGAAGGTTTTGACTCCCTCGCGGAAAGCACCGAAGACGAAGACGACATGCTGGATAAAGCATGGGGTCTGGAGCCAGACAGCCGTTTAAGCTGCCAGGCGCGCGTCACCGATGAAGACCTGGTGGTCGAAATCCCGCGTTACACTATCAACCATGCGCGTGAGCATTAACAGGGGGTAGTATGGGACTGAAGTGGACCGACAGCCGCGAAATCGGTGAGGCGCTGTACGACGCCAACCCGGATCTGGATCCGAAGACCGTACGATTCACCGATATGCATCAGTGGATCTGCGATCTGGAAGATTTTGACGATGATCCCAGCGCATCCAATGAAAAAATTCTGGAGGCGATTCTGTTAGTCTGGTTAGATGAAGCAGATGTTTAACAGAAAGAAAGATCATACGGGCTGCCTTCTGGCGGCCCGTTTGCTCGTTGCGAATAAGGAAAAATAAAATGACCGAAGCGATGAAAATTACGCTTTCTACACAGCCTGCTGACGCACGCTGGGGCGACAAAGCCACCTACAGCATCAACAATGACGGCATCACCCTGCACCTGAACGATTCCGACGATTTGGGTCTGATCCAGCGCGCCGCGCGTAAAATTGACGGCCTGGGCATCAAGCATGTCACTCTGGCCGGAGAAGGCTGGGACACGGATCGCAGCTGGGCATTCTGGGCGGGCTACAAAGGCCCGAAAGGCACCCGTAAAGTCGAGTGGGCAAACCTCGACGAATCCGCGCAGAAAGAGCTGGAAAACCGTCTGACCATCATCGACTGGGTGCGCGACACCATTAACGCTCCGGCGGAAGAGCTGGGCCCTGAACAGCTGGCGCAGCGCGCAGTCGATCTGCTGTGCAAAGTCGCGGGCGAAAAAATGTCTTATCGCATCACCAAAGGTGAAGATCTGCGCGAGCAAAACTACATGGGGATTCACACTGTAGGGCGCGGCTCTGAGCGACCACCGGTGCTGCTGGCTCTCGATTACAACCCGACCGGCGACAAAGAAGCGCCGGTTTACGCGTGTCTGGTCGGCAAAGGCATTACCTTTGATACCGGCGGTTACAGCCTGAAGCAGAGCGCGTTTATGGACTCGATGAAGTCCGACATGGGCGGCGCGGCAACCATTACCGGCGCACTGGCATTCGCTATCACCCGTGGTCTGAACAAGCGCGTAAAACTGTACCTGTGCTGTGCAGACAACATGGTGAGCGGCAATGCGTTCAAGCTGGGCGATATCATTCGCTACCGTAACGGTAAAAATGTCGAAGTGATGAACACCGACGCCGAAGGCCGTCTGGTGCTGGCGGATGGTCTGATTGACGCCTCTGCGCAGAAACCTGAGCTGATCATCGATATGGCGACCCTGACGGGGGCGGCGAAAACCGCTCTGGGTAACGACTATCACGCACTGTTCAGCTTCGACGACAAACTGGCCGCACGCCTGCTGGCGAGTGCCGCCGCTGAGAACGAACCTTTCTGGCGTCTGCCGCTGGCGGAATTCCACCGCAGCCAGCTGCCGTCTAACTTTGCCGAGCTGAACAACACCGCAAGCGCAGCGTATCCGGCTGGCGCAAGCACCGCGGCAGGCTTCCTGTCCCACTTCGTTGAGAACTATCACGAAGGCTGGCTGCACATCGACTGCTCTGCCACCTACCGCAAAGCGGGCGTGGAACAGTGGTCTGCGGGCGCTACCGGTCTGGGTGTGCGTACGATTGCGAATTTGTTGACTGCTGAGTAGTCGTCCTGCCGGGTGGCGTAGCCGCTGCCCGGCCTACAAACCCCGTAGGCCCGTGCAAGCGCTGCGCCGCCGGGCGATTAACGTAACGAAACTATGTCCGAAACCAAAAACGAATTAGAAACCCTGCTGGAGCAGGCGGCCACTGAGCCAGCCCACCGTCCGGCATTTTTCCGCACCCTGCTGGAGTCCACCGTCTGGGTTCCGGGAACGGCGGCTGAGGGCGAGCAGGTTGTGGAAGACAGCGCGCTGGATCTGCTGCACTGGGAAAAAGACGACGGCACGTCTGTTATCCCGTTTTTCACCTCGCTGGAAGCCCTGCAGCAAGCGGTGGAAGACGAACAGGCGTTTGTCGTCATGCCCGTGCGCACGCTGTTTGAAATGACGCTCGGTGAAACGCTCTTCCTCAATGCAAAACTGCCGACCGGGAAAGAGTTTACTCCGCGTGAAATCAGCCATTTGATTGGCGAAGAGGGCAACCCGCTTAGCACGCAGGAAGTGCTGGAGGGTGGCGAAACGCTGCTGTTGTCTGAAGTGGCTGAGCCTCCGGCGCAGATGATCGACTCTCTGACCACTCTGTTTAAAACCATCAAGCCGGTGAAGCGCGCGTTTCTGTGCTCTATCAAAGAGAGCGCAGAAGAACAGCCCGTGCTATTGATTGGGATTGAAGCCGATGGCGACATCGACGAGATCATTCAGGCGGCGGGAAGCGTTGCGACCGACACGCTGCCGGGCGATGAGCCGATTGATATCTGCCAGGTCGTGAAAGGTGAGAAGGGCATTAGCCACTTTATTACCGAGCACATCACGCCGTTCTATGAACGTCGCTGGGGCGGATTCCTGCGCGATCTGAAAACCACCCGCATTATTTAATATTCTCGGGGTGAGCACTCACCCCGTTGCTTCCAGCAGTAACAAATCCATCAGCAAAACCAGATTCGATTCAAATGACGTCACGCCTGCGGCCTCGGCGGCATAATGCACGGCTTCGTCATACAATGCGAAATGCAAATCCGCCATCCCGGCAAGCGTATTCGCTGACGCACGGGTAAAGGCAATCACCGTCATGCCGACGTTTTTGGCGATCCGCGCTTTATCCAGCACCTGCTCTGTTTCACCGCTGCGCGACACCGCGATAAACACCTGATAGCGCGCGGCGTTGCTCAGAAAAATATTCCGGCTGTCGCCCGGCCCGGAGATAAAGGCCGTTTTGCCCAGCACCTGCAGCTTTTTCGTCAGGTACTCCGCGAACAAATAGGAGAACCCGGCGCCGTAGAGAAAGAAACTCTCTTTCTCGCGCAGCAGCGTGGCAAACTGATGGCGCTTCTCTTCCGTGACCCACTGAAACGTCTGCTGATAGTTGGCGATAAACTGGCTGAACAGGGCGGGCAGGTGAGGCAAATCCTGCGCCTGTGCCGCAATGTGCGGTGTGTCGGTCAGCAGCTGTTTGCAGTGCCAGATAAACTCGCTAAAACCGCTAAACCCCAGCTTCTGGCACAAGCGCATAATGGTGGCCGTTGAGACAAAGGTTGCCTGCGCCAGCTCGCGTACCGTGATATTGCCCACCAGCAGCGGATGCTCCGTGAGATGGGCCAGGACGCGATATTCCGCGCGGGTCAGGGACTCCCCGCGCGTCAGCAGTGTTGCCAGTCGGTTATCCATTACTGAGCAGGTTCAATCGGCAGATCGTCCCTGGCGCCCCATTCGCTCCACGCACCGTCGTACAGCGTCACGTCGGTCACGCCGAGCGTGGCCAGCGCCAGAATCACCACGCAGGCGGTCACACCCGAGCCACAGCTGGCAACCACAGGCTTATGTAAATCCACCCCCTGGCGGGCAAAAATCTCGCTCAGTTCATCGGTGGTTTTCAGCTCGCCTTCAAACACCAGATCGCCCCACGGCACGTTGAGTGCGCCGGGAATGTGTCCGCGTTTCAGGCCAGGGCGGGGTTCATCAGCCTGGGCTGCAAAGCGTGGCGCCGGTCGGGCATCGACAATTTGCGCCGTTTTCTCGTGGCTCACCAGCAGAACGTCGGTGAGACGTTTCACGGCGTTTGGGTCCAGCGTCGCGTCAAAGTCGCCTTCCGGCAGAGCGACATTCCCCTGCTGAAGCGGCAGTTCATTGCGCTGCCAGCCAGCCAGGCCACCGGCCAGAATAGACACATTCTCTACGCCGAAGGTTTTCAGCATCCACCATGCGCGCGGAGCGGAGAACAGATTGCCCTCATCGTAAACCACCAGATGTTTATCACGGCTCACGCCCAGCTCACGCATGGCCACGGCAAAAGCTTCCGGGCGCGGCATCATATGGGGCAGGGGAGAGGTGTGATCGGAGAGGGCTTCGATATCAAAAAAGACCGCGCCCGGAAGATGTCCGGCGCGGTATTCAGCGGGAACGTCGCGATGCTCCTGCCCTGGCGGGGCCATGCGCGCGTCGAGGATTTGCACTTCCGGGTCGTCGCTATGTTCGAGAAGCCAGTCGGCTGCGACAAAATATGAGGTGGACATGGGTGCCTCCATTTTTTCCTTAAAAAAGGATTGTCGGTGTTTTATCTGACACCGACAAGCAAACCACGTTCAACTCGCGAGCAACCCCCTATTTTTTCACCGCTTCGCCGTCCTGCCAGGCTTTTTGCAGCGCGGGCCAGTAGTCGCGGTTGGCCTCGATCATCTCATCGAGAATGGCTTTTGCATGTTCCATCGTCGGCACGGTGCGGTTCAGGGTGAATGCCTGCAGCGCCTTTTCATAGCTGCCTTCGATGGTCGCTTCCACCAGCAGTTGCTCAGAGGCGAGCTGTTGTTGCAGCAACGTCTGGTGGAACAGTGGCACCTGGCCCACACGGATCGGCTCAGGCCCTTCGGAGGTGATATAGGCCGGGACTTCCACTACCGCGTCGTACGGCAGGTTGGTGATCGCCCCCCGGTTTTCGACCATCACCAGATGGCGCTGACGCAGGTTGAACGCCAGCGAACGGGCCACATCGACAATAAACTCGCCGTGCACGCCGACGTGGAAGGCATCGGACAAAATCCCGGTACGCTTATACTCTTCGGCGGCGGCAAACAGCTTTTTCTCGCGCCCGTTCATCACTTCGTTGGCACGGGTATAATCCGGGTTTTGATGCTCAACAATCTGATTTGGCATCAGGTAATACTGCAGATACGGGTTCGGCAGATATTCCGGGAAGTTATCCATGATTGGCTTGATGTTGCGCCAGGTTTTCACCCACGAGGGATCTGAGTGCTGCGGGTCGGTTTTGGCTGCATCTTCTGTCAGCAGGCCATATTTTGCGATGTGGCGGCGCAGCTCCGGCAATCTGTCCACGCCATCGACCAACACGCGAGTAAACCAGCCGAAGTGGTTCAGGCCGAAATAGTCCACTTCCAGCTTGTGACGATCGACGCCCAGAATCGCGCCCATATTTCGCATCGCTGCCACCGGCATATCGCAGATGTTCAGCACGCGTGCGTTCGGACGCAGGCGGCGTACGCCTTCAGCCACAATTGCCGCCGGGTTGGAGTAGTTCACGATCCACGCTTTCTCGTGTGCGTATCGCTCTACCAGATCGATCAGTTCGACCATCGGCAAAATTGTCCGTAGCCCGTATGCCAGCCCGCCAGGGCCGCAGGTTTCCTGCCCGACGACGCCGTGGCGCAAGGGGATCTTCTCGTCCTGCTCGCGCATTTTATACTGACCGACGCGCATCTGGGCGAACACAAAATGGGCGCCGCTGAAGGCCACTTCCGGGTCGTGCGTCACGGTGAATTTAATGCTCTGGCTGTGGTCGCGAATCACTTTCTCGACCACGGGTGCGATGGTGTCCTGGCGCGCGGCGTCGATGTCGTAGAGGCGGATTTCCGCCAGCGGGAAATCCTGCAACTGAACCATCAGGCTTTTCACAATGCCGGGTGTGTAGGTGCTGCCACCCCCGGCAATGGAGAGAATAAAGGGAGGTTTAAACATGTTTGGCTCCTTCAGAGAAACGTCTCAACGGCTTCTCGCATTTTTTTGACGTGCAGCCCGTAGACCACCTGAACGTTGTTACCTTGTTTGATAATTCCTTTTGCACCCGTCGCCTTGAGCCGTGGCTCATCGATGATGTCGACATCTTTCACGGTGACACGCAGCCGGGTGTAGCAGTTATCCACCACTTCAATATTTTCTCGCCCGCCGAGACCGACCACGATGGACTCGCCCAGCCCGTCGTTGCTGCCTTTCGCCTGATACTCCTGCTTGCTGTACAGACGGGTTTCCTGTTCGTCGTCCTCACGGCCCGGCGTTTTCATGTTGAAACGCAGGATCAGGAAGCGGAACACGATGAAATAGAGCGCGAACATAATCAGCCCGACGACGATATACATCGGCCAGTTGGACTTCTCCGTGCCCAGCGGCAGGTTGTAGAGAATGAAATCGATAATACCGTTGGCGCCGATGGCATGAACGCCAAACAGATAGAACAGCATCATGCCAATCCCGGTCAGCACCGCGTGCACCACAAACAGCAGCGGGGCGACAAACAGGAAGGAGAATTCGAGCGGTTCGGTTACGCCGACCAGCAGCGAAGTCAGCGCCGCCGGGATCAGGATGGCTTTCGCCAGCGCTTTGCGCTCCGGTCGGGCGGTCATATACATCGCCAGCGCTGCGGCAGGCAGGCCGAACATTTTGCTTATTCCGCGTGCATCCCACACGACCGTGCTGCTGAGCTGTTTCACTTCCGGGCAGGCCATTTCGGCGAAGTAGATGTTCCGTGCGCCCTGATAGACGGTGCCGCACACCTCCTGCGTCCCGCCCAGTTCGGTGTACAGGAACGGCGTATAGACCAGGTGATGCAGACCGGTTGGCACCAGGATGCGCTCAAGGAAACCGTAAATCGCCACGCCAAACGGCCCAGAACCTTTAATGGCTAATGCCATGGCGCTAATTCCGTGCTGGGCAAAGGGCCACAGTTCGCTCATCACCACGCCAAGCAGCATCGACACGGGCAGCATGATAATCGCCACGAAACAGTGCCCGGAGTAAATCGCCATAGCGCCGTTAAACTGTACGCCGGAGTATTTGTTGTACAGATATCCCGACAGGGCACCGGTCAGAATACCGGCGAAAACGCCCATCTCCAGAACCTGCACACCTAATACCATGCTCTGTCCGGCGGCTTTCATCTGATCGGCGGGGGCGAGATGCCCTTGTAGCTGGAGCGTCACATTCATGGCGTTGATAAACACCACAAAAGTCACCAGACCGATAAGCGCCGCGTAACCTTTATCCCGCGTGGCGAGGCCAACAGGAATGCCCACTGCAAAGACCAGCGCCAGATTGACCAGCACCGAGACCGCCGATTTAGCAATCAGCTGGCCAATGTGTTGAATCAGAGGATGGCCAAGAAACGGCATATACTCGGCAAGATTACCGTTACCCAGCACGTTGCCGAAGGCGATAAACAACCCGACAATCGGTAAGATAAGTACCGGTCCGTAAAGTGATTTTCCGAAATTTTGTAGGGCGTTCACGGCTCGTTTCATGGCTATCTCTCTTAGTGAACCGCGCACTCAGCGTGCGTCTAAGATGTAAACTAGCAGGTGATCTGTCTGGATATCTAGCTATCTTATTGTTTTAAAAACAAATGACGCTAAAGGTTACATGTAACCTTTAGCACTGTGATCTGAACGATGATCGGTATCGCTGCCGCAGGAGAGTCGGGAGCAATCTGCGAGCCGCTTTCCAGATTCTAAGATTGGACTTTTGTATTCGTGAAACTTGCGGATAATACTTATTCGGATGACGACTAACAGGCTCCACGGACCAGGGATAAAGGATGACACCGTTTCGCTTAGCTGCGCTCTCGCTCGCGCTTCTCACCACGTTTACGCTCGTTGGTTGCGATAACAACGACGATAAACCTCAGGCGGCCGCACCCGCGGCTTCCACCACCACATCAGAAGCGCCCGCCAAACCGGATGCGGATAAGCTCGCGAAACTCGCCGCGCAGAGTGAAGGCAAAGCGCTCACGCTGCTTGATGCCTCAGAAGTTCAGCTCGATGGCGCATCCACTCTGGTTCTGACGTTTTCGGTTCCACTCAACCCGGATCAGGATTTTGCCCGCACGGTTCACGTCGTCGATAAAAAGAGCGGCAAAGTGGACGGTGCCTGGGAGCTCGCGCCAAATCTGAAAGAGCTGCGCCTGCGCCATCTGGAGCCGAATCGCAATCTGGTGGTCACCGTGGAGCGCGATCTGCAGGCATTGAACAAAGCGAGCTTTGGCATCGACTACGAAAAAGCGATCACCACTCGGGATATTGAACCGACTGTCGGCTTTGCCAGCCGGGGCTCACTCCTGCCGGGGAAAGTGGTCGAAGGCCTGCCGGTGATGGCGCTGAACGTCAACAACGTGGATGTAAACTTCTACCGCGTGAAGCCGGAATCGCTGGCCTCATTTGTGAGCCAGTGGGAGTACCGTAACTCCCTGAGCAACTGGGAATCGGATAATCTGCTTAAGATGGCCGAGCTGGTCTATACCGGGCGTTTCGATCTGAATCCGGCGCGCAATACCCGCGAAAAACTGCTGTTGCCGCTGCGCGATATCAAACCGTTGCAGCAGTCCGGCGTCTATATCGCGGTGATGAATCAGGCAGGGCATTACAACTACAGCAATGCTGCCACGCTCTTCACCCTCAGTGACGTGGGCTTGTCTGCGCACCGCTATCACAATCGTCTCGATATCTTCACTCAGAGCTTAGAAAATGGCGCGGCACAGTCCGGTGTTGAAGTCCTGCTGCTGAATGACAAAGGCCAGACGCTGGCGCAGGGCACCAGCGATGGCGACGGCCATGCAAAACTCGAAACGGACAAAGAGGCGGCGCTGATTCTGGCCCGTAAAGACGGTCAGACGACGCTACTGGATCTTAAACTTCCGGCGCTGGACCTGGCGGAATTTGATATCGCAGGCGGGCCTGGTTACAGCAAGCAGTTCTTTATGTTTGGCCCGCGCGATCTCTATCGTCCGGGGGAGACCGTGATCCTCAACGGTCTGCTGCGCGACAGCGACGGCAAACCGCTGGCCGATCAGCCTGTGAAGCTGGAAGTGCTGCGCCCGGATGGGCAGGTGGCGCGAACCGTCGTCAGCCAGCCTGAAAATGGTCTTTATCGCTTTAACTATCCGCTGGAGAGTGGCGCCCAGACCGGCATGTGGCATGTGCGCGCGAATACGGGCGACAATCAGCAGCGTTTGTGGGATTTCCACGTCGAAGATTTCATGCCAGAACGTATGGCATTGAATCTGACCGGGCAGAAAACGCCGGTTTCGGTACAGGATGAGGTCAATTTCGACGTTGTCGGCTACTACCTGTACGGCGCACCGGCTAACGGCAATAGTCTACAGGGCCAGCTTTTCCTGCGTCCGCTGCGTGAAGCGGTCAGCGCGTTACCGGGATTCCAGTTCGGTGATATTGCGGAAGAGAATCTCAGCCGCAGCCTCGATGAAGTGCAATTGACGCTGAACGAGCAGGGGCGTGGTCAGGTTGCCACGGAAAGCCAGTGGAAAGAAGTGCACTCTCCGCTGCAGCTGATTCTGCAGGCCAGCCTGCTGGAGTCTGGCGGTAGGCCGATCACGCGCCGTGCAGAACAGGCCATCTGGCCTGCTGCTGCGCTGCCGGGTATCCGCCCTCAGTTCGCCAGCAAAGCGGTGTATGACTATCGCACTGACACCACGGTGAACCAGCCGATTGTAGATGAAAATGGTAACGCCAGTTTTGACATTGTTTATGCCGACGCCAGCGGCGCGAAAAAAGCCGTATCGGATCTTCAGGTGCGCCTGATCCGCGAGCGCCGCGACTACTACTGGAACTGGTCTGAAAGCGACGGCTGGTTGTCTCAGTTCGATCAGAAAGATCTGGTGGAGGGCGAGCAGGCACTGACGCTCAAGGCCGACGAAACGGGCAAAGTGACCTTCCCCGTTGAGTGGGGCTCTTACCGTCTGGAAGTCAAAGCCCCTGACGATATGGTCAGCAGCGTGCGTTTCTGGGCCGGTTACAGCTGGCAGGATAACAGTGACGGCACCGGGGCCGCGCGCCCTGACCGCGTCATGCTGAAACTCGATAAACCCGCTTATCAGCCAGGTGACACCATTAAACTGCATGTTGCAGCACCGGCAGCGGGTAAAGGCTACGCAATGATCGAATCCAGCGAAGGACCGCTGTGGTGGAAAGAGATCGACGTCCCGGCGAACGGGCTGGATCTCTCCATTCCGGTCGATAAAGCCTGGAAGCGTCACGATCTTTACCTCAGCACCCTGGTGGTACGTCCGGGAGATAAATCCAAATCCGCCACGCCGAAACGCGCGGTGGGCATTCTGCATCTGCCGATGGGCGATGAAAATCGTCGACTGACACTGGCCCTGGATACACCGCAGAAAATTCGCCCGAATCAGTCGCTGTCAGTGAAGGTCAAAGCCAGCGTGAAAGACGGCAGCGTGCCACAGAAAGTGAACGTGCTGGTGTCCGCTGTCGATAGCGGTGTACTGAACATTACCGATTATGTCACGCCCGATCCGTGGGAAGCGTTCTTTGGCCAGAAGCGTTACGGCGCGGATATCTACGACATTTACGGTCAGGTGATTGAAGGGCAGGGAAGGATGGCGGCACTGCGCTTTGGTGGTGACGGCGATGAGCTGAAACGCGGCGGTAAACCGCCGGTGAATCATGTCACCATTATTGCCCAGCAGGCGCAGCCTGTGGCGCTGGATGACAATGGCGAAGGGACGATTACTCTGCCGATTGGCGACTTCAACGGCGAGCTGCGCGTCATGGCGCAGGCCTGGACGGCGGATGATTTTGGTAGCAGCGAGGGCAAAGTGATTGTTGCGGCGCCGGTGATTACCGAACTCAACACGCCACGCTTCCTGGCCAGTGGTGACTCAACAAGGCTGACGCTGGATCTGACTAACCTCACCGACAAACCGCAGACGCTGAACGTCGCGTTGAGCGCATCGGGATTGATGGAGCTCGAAGGCGCACAACCGCAGCCCGTTCAGCTTGAACCGGGCACGCGAACCACGCTGTTTGTTCCGGTGAGAGCCCTGGACGGTTACGGTGACGGCGAAATCACCGCGCAGGTGACTGGCCTTCAGTTGCCAGGAGAAACTTTCGCACCGCAGAACAAGAGCTGGAAAATTGGCGTGCGTCCGGCTTTCCCGGCACAGACGGTGAATACGGGAACCATGCTAAACCCAGGCGAAAGCTGGACGGCACCGGCTCAGCACATCACGGGATTCTCACCGGCTACCCTGCAAGGTCAACTGCTGCTCAGCGGTAAACCACCGCTGAATCTGGCGCGTTATATCCGCGAATTGCAGGCCTATCCATACGGTTGCCTGGAACAAACCGCAAGCGGCCTGTTCCCGTCGCTCTATACCAACGCGGCGCAGCTGACGGCCCTCGGCATCAAAGGCGATACGGATGACAAACGCCGTGCGGCTATTGATATCGGCATCTCGCGTTTGCTGCAAATGCAGCGTGATGACGGCGGTTTTGCCCTGTGGGATAAAAATGGCCCGGAAGAGTATTGGCTGACGGCCTACGTCACCGATTTCCTGGTCCGTGCGGGTGAGCAGGGTTACAGCGTTCCGGCCGAGGCGGTGAACAATGCCAACAACCGTCTTCTGCGCTATCTGCAGGATCCTGGCATGATGTCTATTCGCTACAGCGATGATACGCAGGCGAGTAAATTTGCAGTTCAGGCCTATGCGGCACTGGTGCTGGCCCGCCAGCAAAAAGCACCGCTGGGTGCACTGCGTGAAATCTGGGAGCGTCGTGCGCAGACCGGTTCGGGTCTGCCGTTGATGCAGCTGGGGATGGCGTTGAAACTGATGGGGGATGCGCCACGCAGCCAGCAGGCGCTGGATCTAGCCTTGAAAACCTCGCGGAGTGACAGCAAAAACTGGATGGCGGATTACGGCAGCCAGCTGCGTGACAACGCTCTGATGCTCTCCCTGCTGGAAGAGTACAAACTGCTGCCGGATGCGCAGAACACGCTGCTGAATACGTTGTCTCAGCAGGCGTTCAGCCAGCGCTGGCTCTCAACACAGGAAAGCAACGCGCTGTTCCTGGCCGGTCGTCTATTGCCGACACTTTCAGGCACCTGGCAGGCAACCACCAGCCTCTCGGATAAAGCGCTGAGCGGCGATAAGGCTCATACACAAAATGTGAGTGGCGATCAGTTGGGCGCATTGCAGGTCACCAACAGTGGCACCACGCCGCTGTGGGTCCGTCTCGACAGTACGGGCTATCCGGATTATGCCCCGCAGCCATCGTCCAACGTTCTGCAAATCGAGCGTCATATTCTCGCAACCGATGGCAGCAGCAAATCGCTCTCTTCTCTGAAGAGCGGTGAACTGGTGCTGGTGTGGCTGGAAGTGAAGGCAAATCAGAATGTCCCGGATGCGCTGGTGGTCGATTTACTTCCGGCAGGGCTTGAGCTGGAAAACCAGAACCTGGCCAGCAGCAGCGCCAGCCTTCAGGATAGCGGCAGCGAAGTGCAGAACCTGCTCAACCAGATGCAACAGGCGGACATTCAGCATATGGAGTTCCGCGACGACCGCTTTGTTGCTGCGGTGCCCGTGAACGAAGGTCAGCCTGTGACGCTGGTGTATCTGGCTCGTGCCGTTACACCGGGAACGTATCAGGTTCCGGTACCGATGGTGGAATCTATGTATGTTCCGCAGTGGCGGGCAACGGGCGCAGCAAGCGGCCCGCTGATTGTTGTTCCGTAAGGTGACGTTATCTCGACTCATTCGCTCCCGTTGGCTTTGGCTGGCGGGAGCGATTCTTATTGTATGGGCGCTGATTGTTGTCGCCGATCGCCTGTGGCCGTTGCCTTTAAAAGAGGTCAATCCTGCACGGGTGGTGGTCGATGAGAAAGGTACACCCCTCTGGCGTTTTGCCGATAGCGACGGGATCTGGCGCTATCCGGTCACCATTGAAGATGTCTCTCCGCGCTACCTTGAAGCCCTGATCCAGTATGAAGATCGCTGGTTCTGGGATCATCCCGGCGTCAATCCCTTCTCCGTTTTGCGTGCCGCCTGGCAGGATCTGAGTTCTGGTAAAGTGGTTTCGGGCGGCAGTACCCTCACCATGCAGGTGGCACGACTGCTTGATCCGCATCCACGTACTTTTGGCGGTAAAGTGCGCCAGCTATGGCGGGCGATGCAGCTCGAATGGCACCTGTCAAAACGCGAGATCCTCACGCTCTATCTCAACCGTGCGCCCTTTGGGGGGACGTTACAGGGCGTCGGTGCGGCCAGCTGGGCCTATCTCGGGAAATCACCGGCGCAGTTAAGCTACTCAGAGGCTGCGTTGCTGGCGGTTCTTCCTCAGGCACCGAGCCGTCTGCGTCCGGACCGCTGGCCAGAGCGCGCGGAGGCCGCGCGTAATAAAGTGCTCGAGCGCATGGTGACGCAGGGCGTCTGGAGTGCGCAGCAGATTAAAGAGTCGCGTGAAGAGCCAGTCTGGCTTGCCCCCCGGCAAATGCCACAGCTGGCTCCGCTATTTTCCCGCATGATGCTGAGTAAAAGTCGCGACAACAAAATTGTCACTACGCTGGATGCTTCGCTGCAACGTCAGATGGAAGAGCTGGCGATGAACTGGAAATCCCGGCTTCCGCCGCGTAGCTCACTGGCGATGATCGTTGTTGATCACACTACGATGAAAGTTCGCGGTTGGGTTGGCTCGGTGGATATTAATGATGATAGTCGTTTTAGCCATGTCGATATGGTGAGCGCGATCCGATCGCCGGGATCGGTGCTGAAACCCTTTGTGTACGGAATGGCACTCGATGAAGGCCTGATCCATCCTGCCTCTTTGTTACAGGATGTTCCGCGGCGCACGGGAGATTACCGACCAGGTAACTTCGACAGCGGTTTTCACGGCCCGGTCAGCATGAGCGAGGCGCTGGTGCGCTCGCTGAACCTTCCCGCCGTGCAAGTGCTGGAGGCTTATGGCCCAAAACGTTTCACCGGAATGCTGAGCAATGTCGGTTTACGCCTGATCCTTCCGCCTGGCGCGCAGCCTAATTTATCGCTGATCCTGGGCGGTGCGGGGGCGCGGCTCTCAGACATTACCGCCGCTTACAGCGCCTTTGCCCGTCAAGGGAAAGCGGGTCGGTTACGCCTGCAGCCTGGCGATCCGTTGATTGAGCGTCCGCTGCTCTCGCCTGGCTCGGCGTGGATCATTCGCCGAATTTTAGGCAACGAAGCGCAGCCGCTGCCGGATAGCGCACTGCCGCAGGTTGCACCGCTGGCGTGGAAAACCGGTACCAGCTATGGCTATCGTGATGCCTGGGCCATTGGCCTGAACGCGCGCTACATCATTGGGATCTGGACCGGACGCCCGGACGGGACACCCGTTGCCGGGCAGTTTGGATTCGCCAGCGCCGTGCCAGTGCTGAACCAGGTCAATAATATGCTGCAGTCGAGTTCAACGGTGGATGAAGGGCGCTTGCCGCGCGATCCGCGCCCGGCTTCGGTCAGTCGCGGTGTGATCTGCTGGCCCGGCGGGCAATCCCTGCCAGAAGGGAGTGAGAACTGCCGTCGCAGGCTCGCGACCTGGTTGCTTGACGGCAGTCAGCCGCCCACGCTGTTATTGCCGGAGCAAGAGGGGATTCGTGGGATTCGCTTCCCGGTCTGGCTGGATAACCAGGGCAAACGCGTCGCGGCTGATTGCCCCGGCGCGCAGGAGAAAATCCTCGACGTCTGGCCGTTACCGCTTGAACCCTGGCTTCCTGCTTCTGAACGCCGGGCGGTACGCGTTCCGGCGCCGTCAACCACCTGTCCTCCGCTGGCGCAAGATTCCCCTGCGCCGTTGATGCTCTCCGGTGTACGTGAGGGGGCATTGATCAAACGCCTGCCCGGTGAGTCACGCGTATCGCTGCCGCTACAGGCAATTGGCAGCGACAGTGAGCGCTGGTGGTTCCTGAATGGCGAACCGCTGAATGTGAAAGGGCGCGCTTACACTTTACAGCTTGATAAAGCAGGGGATTATCAGTTACTGGTAATGGATGAGACGGGGCAAGTCGCTACGGTCAATTTCACCCTGCAGTAGCGAAAAACCCATCCGGGATGTGAGCTGTTGCTAAAACTCGTCTTATTTTAAAAAAATGTTACGTCGAACCATAGGCAATGGCGTTTTTGCTCTCTATAATCCGCGCCATCTTATACAGATGTATGCAAAACAACAGAACATAACACAGAGGTTATCATGGCTATTGAACGTACTTTTTCCATCATCAAACCAAACGCGGTGGCAAAAAACGTTATTGGCAGCATCTTTGCTCGCTTTGAATCTGCAGGGTTCAAAATCGTTGGCACCAAAATGCTGCATCTGACCGTTGAACAGGCTCGCGGTTTCTACGCTGAGCACGACGGCAAACCTTTCTTCGACGGCCTGGTTGAGTTCATGACCTCCGGTCCAATCGTGGTTTCCGTACTGGAAAGCGAAAACGCAGTACAGCGTCACCGCGATCTGCTGGGTGCAACTAACCCGGCTAACGCACTGGCTGGCACCCTGCGTGCAGATTACGCGGACAGCTTCACCGAGAACGGCACCCACGGTTCCGACTCTGTAGAATCTGCTGCGCGCGAAATCGCTTACTTCTTCGCCGAAGGCGAAGTGTGCGCTCGTACCCGCTAATTCCTCAGGGAAGGGTATAAATTTGGTAAAAGTCGCGTGCAAACGTGGCATCCCTGCGCCAGACTTTGTACAATGCAACGCCCCGGAAGAGCAAAGCGCTCACCGGGGCGTTTCTTTTCAACCCTCCACGGGCCATAACGTGTAACAACGAGGCCGGAAAATATTATGTCTGAACTAGTTAACACCTCTGAAGTCGCCATTGCCGCGGTTCCTAATAAAAATGGAAAAATTAACCTGCTGGATCTGAACCGTCAGCAGATGCGCGAGTTTTTCAAAGAGATGGGCGAGAAGCCGTTTCGTGCCGATCAGGTCATGAAATGGATGTACCACTATTGCAGCGACAATTTTGATGACATGACTGACATCAACAAAGTGCTGCGTAACAAACTCAAAGAAGTCGCTGAAATCCGCGCGCCGGAAGTGGTGGAAGAGCAGCGTTCTTCTGACGGCACCATCAAATGGGCGATTGCAGTTGGCGATCAGCGCGTTGAAACCGTGTACATCCCGGAAGAAGATCGCGCGACTCTGTGCGTCTCCTCTCAGGTTGGTTGTGCACTGGAGTGCAAATTCTGCTCGACGGCGCAGCAGGGCTTTAACCGTAACCTGCGCGTGTCTGAAATTATCGGTCAGGTATGGCGCGCGGCGAAAATCGTCGGCGCGGCAAAAGTGACCGGCACACGTCCTATCACCAACGTGGTGATGATGGGCATGGGCGAGCCACTGCTGAACCTGACCAACGTCGTTCCGGCGATGGAAATCATGCTGGATGACTTCGGCTTTGGTTTGTCCAAGCGTCGCGTGACCCTCTCCACCTCTGGGGTTGTGCCTGCGCTGGATAAACTGGGCGACATGATTGACGTGGCGCTGGCGATCTCCCTGCATGCACCGAACGATGAAATTCGTGACGAAATTGTGCCGATCAACAAAAAGTACAATATCGAAACCTTCCTCGCGGGCGTGCGTCGCTACCTCGAAAAGTCCAATGCCAACCAGGGCCGCGTGACCATCGAATATGTGATGCTGGACCATGTGAATGACGAAACCGATCATGCGCATCAGCTGGCTGAATTGCTGAAAGACACGCCGTGCAAAATTAACCTGATCCCATGGAACCCGTTCCCGGGGGCGCCGTATGGCCGTAGTTCTAACAGCCGTATCGATCGTTTCTCCAAGGTACTGATGGAGTACGGTTTCACCACCATCGTGCGTAAAACCCGTGGTGATGATATCGATGCCGCCTGCGGCCAGCTGGCCGGTGATGTAATCGACCGTACTAAACGTACGCTGCGTAAGCGCATGCAGGGTGAGGCGATTGAGGTCAAAGCTGTGTGATTAGTATGCGTCGCGGTGCAGGTTTGTACCGTGACGCATTAGCTTACTGAATATTCAGCCACGTAGATTGTGATTGCTGAATAATTACGGTGCGTTTCAGACGACTTTAAGGCAGTATGTAACGTCGCAACAACAGTTTAGCCTCATGAGTAGCGCTGCACTGTCAACTAAAGCCGGACAGTCTTATACTAACTGTCTGTCTAAGGTTAAATGACCAGAAGTTTCGCGGTGCGGGTGGCATTGTGACTCACCGGCGCCTGAACCCTAATTTACACGTACCAGTAAGTAGTTGTAGCGAATGAATACTGAAGCCACTCACGACCAAAATGAAGCACTCTCCACGGGCGTTCGTCTTCGCAATGCCCGTGAACAACTCGGACTCAGCCAGCAAGCTGTTGCAGAACGCTTGTGCCTGAAGGTTTCCACGGTTCGCGATATTGAAGAAGACAAGGCTCCGGCCGATCTTGCTTCAACGTTTCTGCGTGGTTACATCCGCTCTTATGCAAAACTGGTGCATATCCCTGAAGAAGAACTGTTGCCAATGATGGAAAAACAGGCACCGGTACGTGCGGCGAAAGTCGCGCCGATGCAGACCTTCTCTCTGGGCAAACGTCGCAAAAAACGTGATGGCTGGCTGATGAGCTTTACCTGGCTGGTACTGTTTGTGGTGATTGGTCTGACGGGCGCATGGTGGTGGCAAAACCACAAAGCGCAGCAGGAAGAGATCACCACGATGGCTGACCAGTCCTCTGCCGAGCTAAACAATTCCGGTAACGACGGCGCGCAAAGCGTGCCGTTAAACACCGACAGCAGCGCCACTTCCGGCGAACCGCACACTGCTGCTACCGATTCTCAGGCTGTTGAACCTGCCCAAACGCCAGCCCCGGCCACCACACCGGACCAGACAACAGCGCAAAATGCTGTTGTCGCACCGTCTCAGGCAAATGTGGATAACGCTCCAGTGGCGACAACGCCTGCCGCTACGGCGAACACTACACAGCCGCTGCCAACCGACCAGGCTGGCGTCGCAGGGGCAACCACTGCCGATCCTAACGCGCTGGTGATGAACTTCTCTGCCGACTGCTGGCTGGAAGTGACGGATGCAACAGGTAAAAAACTGTTCAGTGGCCTGCAGCGTAAAGATGGCACATTAAATCTAACCGGTCAGGCTCCGTATAAGCTTAAAATCGGTGCTCCGGCTGCGGTGCAGATCCAGTATCAAGGAAAACCTGTCGATCTGAGCCGTTTTATCAGAACTAACCAGGTTGCGCGTCTTACCGTTAATGCCGAACAATCAGCAGCACAGTAACAGGCGAGTAACGCGGGAGACTTTTCATGCATAATCAGGCTCCGATTCAACGTAGAAAATCTAAGCGGATTTACGTTGGGAATGTGCCGATTGGTGATGGTGCACCCATCGCCGTTCAGTCGATGACCAACACCCGTACCACGGATGTTGAGGCGACGGTCAATCAAATCAAAGCATTAGAGCGCGTAGGAGCGGATATTGTCCGCGTCTCCGTACCGACCATGGATGCCGCCGAGGCATTCAAACTCATCAAGCAGCAGGTCAATGTTCCGCTGGTTGCCGATATCCACTTCGATTACCGAATCGCGCTTAAAGTCGCGGAATATGGTGTGGATTGTCTGCGTATCAACCCAGGTAACATCGGCAGCGAAGAGCGTATTCGTTCGGTCGTTGATTGCGCCCGCGATAAAAATATTCCTATCCGCATCGGCGTTAACGCCGGATCGTTGGAAAAAGATCTGCAGGAAAAATACGGCGAACCGACGCCGCAAGCGCTGCTCGAATCAGCCATGCGCCATGTGGATCATCTCGATCGCCTCAACTTCGATCAGTTCAAAGTCAGTGTGAAAGCGTCTGATGTTTTCCTGGCCGTTGAATCCTATCGCCTGCTGGCGAAGCAAATCGATCAGCCGCTGCACCTTGGGATCACCGAAGCCGGTGGCTTGCGCAGTGGTTCTGTGAAGTCGGCGATCGGCCTTGGGCTGCTGCTTTCCGAAGGGATCGGCGACACGCTGCGTGTATCGCTGGCAGCCGATCCGGTGGAAGAGATCAAAGTCGGTTTCGACATTCTGAAATCCCTGCGCATTCGTGCTCGCGGGATCAACTTCATTGCGTGCCCAACCTGTTCGCGTCAGGAATTTGACGTTATCGGTACGGTCAACGCGCTGGAGCAGCGTCTGGAAGATCTAATCACGCCGATGGATGTCTCTATTATCGGCTGCGTGGTGAACGGTCCTGGTGAAGCGCTAGTGTCAACACTTGGCGTGACCGGCGGCAACAAGAAAAGCGGCCTCTATGAAGATGGGATCCGTAAAGACCGTCTGGACAACAACGACATGATCGATCAGCTGGAAGCCCGCATCCGCGCAAAAGCGACGATGCTGGACGAAGCCCAGCGCATCAGCATTCAGCAAGTTGAAAAATAACGTGATGGGAAGCGTCAGGCTTCCCATGTATGATTGAACCCATTCTTTGGGTTTTTTTTGTATATAGAAAGAGAATAAACGTGGCAAAAAACATTCAAGCCATCCGCGGCATGAACGATTATCTGCCTGGCGAAACCGCCATCTGGCAGCGCATTGAAGGCACTCTGAAACAGGTGCTCGGCAGCTACGGTTACAGCGAAATCCGTTTGCCGATTGTAGAGCAGACCCCGTTATTTAAACGCGCGATCGGCGAAGTGACCGACGTCGTTGAAAAAGAGATGTATACCTTTGAAGACCGCAACGGCGATAGCCTGACGCTGCGTCCGGAAGGTACGGCAGGTTGTGTCCGCGCCGGCATCGAACATGGTCTCCTGTACAATCAGGAGCAGCGTCTGTGGTATATCGGCCCGATGTTCCGCCACGAACGCCCGCAAAAAGGCCGCTACCGCCAGTTTAATCAGCTGGGTGTGGAAGTCTTTGGCCTGCAAGGTCCGGATATCGACGCTGAGCTGATCATGCTGACGGCACGCTGGTGGCGTGAGCTGGGGATTTCTCAGCATGTTGCGCTGGAGCTGAACTCCATTGGCTCCCTGGAAGCGCGCGCGAACTACCGTGATGCGTTAGTTGCATTCCTGGAACAGCACAAAGATAAGCTGGATGAAGACTGCCAGCGTCGCATGTACAGCAATCCGCTGCGCGTTCTGGATTCCAAGAACCCGGAAGTGCAGGCGCTGCTAAACGATGCCCCGGCGCTGGGTGACTATCTGGACGACGATTCTCGCGAGCATTTCGCTGGCCTGTGCAAACTGCTGGAAGCGGCCGGTATTGCTTATACCGTGAACCAGCGTCTGGTGCGCGGTCTGGATTACTATAATCGCACGGTATTTGAGTGGGTCACCACCAGCCTGGGTTCTCAGGGTACCGTGTGTGCAGGCGGTCGTTATGACGGTCTGGTGGAACAGCTGGGTGGCCGTGCTGCACCTGCAGTTGGTTTCGCAATGGGTCTTGAACGACTTGTTTTGCTGGTTCAGGCAGTTAATCCGGAATTTAAAGCAGATTCCGTTGTCGATATATACCTGGTGGCCTCAGGTGCGGATACGCAGTCTGCGGCAATGCAGTTTGCCGAACGTCTGCGCGATGCGCTGCCGGGCGTTAAGCTGATGACTAACCATGGTGGTGGCAACTTCAAAAAGCAGTTTGCCCGTGCCGATAAATGGGGCGCAAGTATCGCACTGGTGCTGGGCGAGTCCGAAGTGGCTGCTGGCGAAGTGGTGGTAAAAGACCTGCGCTCTGGTGAGCAAACAACCGTAACGCAGGATAGCGTTGCCGCGCACTTGCGCACTTTACTGGGCTAAGGGGAAGAACAGCGTGGAAATGTACGAGAACGAAAACGACCAGGTTGATGCGATTAAACGCTTCTTTGCCGAAAATGGCAAAGCCCTGGCCGTTGGGGTGATTTTGGGTGTGGGCGCGCTGATGGGTTGGCGTTACTGGAATAGCCATCAGGCTGATTCCGCGCGTGATGCTTCCCTGTCCTATGAAAATACCGTGAGCGCAATTCGTGCCGATCAGCCGCAAACGCTGGCTGCTGCGGAGAAATTTGCTGCTGACAACAAAAATACTTACGGTGCACTGGCATCGCTTGAAGTGGCTCAGCAGTTCGTTGATAAAAATGAACTGGATAAAGCCGCCGCGCAGCTGACTCAGGGTCTCGCAGCAGCCAGCGATGACAATCTGAAAGCGGTGATTAATCTGCGCCTGGCGCGTATTCAGGTACAGCAGAACAAAGCCGACGACGCGCTGAAAACCCTCGACACTGTCAAAGGTGAAGGTTTTGCAGCCATCGTTGCTGACCTGCGTGGTGAAGCTCTGCTGAGCAAAGGCGACAAACAAGGCGCGCGCAGCGCGTGGGAAGCGGGCGTGAAAAGTAACGCCTCACCTGCGCTGAGCGAAATGATGCAGATGAAAATAAATAATTTGTCCGTCTGAGAGGGACCCGATGCAATTGCGTAAATTACTTCTGCCAGGACTGCTTTCTGTTACGTTATTGAGTGGCTGTTCACTGTTCAGTGGCGAAGAAGATGTTGTAAAAATGTCCCCGCTGCCGACGGTTGAAAATCAGTTTACCCCGTCAACCGCGTGGAGCTCTTCCGTGGGTGATGGAATCGGTGATTTCTATTCCAACCTGCATCCGGCGTATGCCGATAGCGTTGTCTATGCGGCTGATCGCAAAGGCACCGTGCGCGCGTTCAACGCCGATGACGGGAAAGAAGTCTGGTCGGTCAATCTGGCCGAAAAAGACGGTTGGTTCTCCCGAACGCCAGCACTGCTCTCGGGCGGCGTGACCGTTTCCGGCGGTCATGTCTATATCGGTAGCGAAAAAGCGCAGGTCTATGCGCTGAACGCCAGCGACGGCTCTATTGCATGGCAAACTCGCGTAGCGGGTGAAGCCCTGTCTCGTCCGGTTGTGAGCGACGGTCTGGTGCTGATTCATACCAGCAACGGCCAGCTGCAGGCGCTGAACGAAGCTGACGGTGCCGTGAAATGGACTGTGAACCTGGACATGCCAGCCTTGTCTCTGCGCGGCGAATCTGCCCCTGCGACCGCGTTTGGTGCGGCTATCGTGGGCGGTGATAACGGTCGCGTCAGCGCCGTGCTGATGCAGCAGGGTCAGATGATCTGGCAGCAGCGTATCTCCCAGGCAACCGGTCCGACTGAAATTGACCGTCTGAGCGACGTCGATACCACGCCAGTTATCGTCGACAACGTGGTTTATGCGCTGGCTTACAACGGCAACCTGACGGCGCTGGATCTGCGCAGCGGCCAGGTTATGTGGAAACGTGAGCTGGGTTCAGTGAACGATTTCGTGGTCGAGGGCAACCGCATCTACCTGGTGGATCAGAACGACCGTCTGCTGGCGCTGAACACCGACGGTGGTGTCACGCTGTGGACGCAGAGCGATCTGCTGCACCGTCTGCTGACCGCACCTGCGCTGTACAATGGCAGCCTGGTCGTAGGCGATAGCGAAGGTTATATGCACTGGATTGATCCGGAAACGGGTCGCTTCGTGGCGCAGGAAAAAGTCGACAGCTCTGGTTTCCTGACCGATCCGGTTGTGGCTGACGGCAAACTGCTGATCCAGGCAAAAGACGGTACGCTCTACGCGATCACGCGTTAATCGTCTCGTTTGTAGTATAATAAACGGCTCCTGTTAACTCAGGGGCCGTTTTGACTTTTATAAAAACGCCGCAACTGCGACGTTTATTTGAATTTTATGAGGCTTCAAACATGGTACCTGTGGTCGCGCTTGTCGGGCGCCCGAACGTTGGAAAATCCACTCTTTTTAACCGTTTAACACGCACCCGTGATGCGCTGGTGGCGGATTTCCCGGGGCTGACTCGTGACCGTAAGTACGGTCGTGCTGAAGTGGAAGGTCGCGAGTTTATCTGTATCGATACGGGTGGTATCGACGGTACAGAAGACGGTGTGGAAACGCGCATGGCAGAGCAATCTCTGCTGGCGATTGAAGAGGCGGACATTGTTCTGTTCATGGTAGACGCACGTGCGGGCCTGATGCCTGCCGATACGGCTATCGCCAAACACCTGCGCTCTCGCGAAAAGCCAACTTTCCTGGTGGCGAACAAAACTGACGGTATTGATGCCGATCAGGCGGTAGCGGATTTCTGGGCCCTGGGCCTTGGTGAAATCTACCCGATTGCCGCGTCTCATGGCCGCGGTGTCACCAGCCTGCTCGAAACCGTTCTGCTGCCGTGGGTTGACGAAGTAAACCCGCCGGAAGAAGTGGACGAAGACGCTGAATACTGGGCGCAGTTCGAAGCCGATCAAGAGGGTGTAGAAGAAGAACCTGAGGATGATTTTAATCCGCAGGATCTGCCAATCAAACTCGCTATCGTCGGTCGTCCGAACGTAGGTAAGTCCACACTGACCAACCGTATTCTCGGCGAAGACCGCGTGGTGGTCTACGACATGCCGGGCACGACGCGTGACAGTATTTACATCCCGATGGAACGTGACGAGCGCGAATATGTGCTGATCGACACCGCGGGCGTGCGTAAGCGCGGGAAAATCACCGATGTAGTGGAAAAATTCTCCGTCATCAAAACGCTGCAGGCGATTGAAGATGCGAACGTGGTGATGCTGGTCATCGACGCGCGAGAAGGCATCTCCGATCAGGACCTGTCGCTGCTGGGCTTTATCCTCAATAGTGGGCGCTCACTTGTTATCGTCGTCAACAAATGGGACGGCCTGAGCAACGAAGTGCGTGAGCAAGTCAAAGAGATGCTGGACTTCCGTCTGGGCTTCATCGACTTTGCCCGTGTGCACTTCATCTCTGCGCTGCACGGCAGCGGCGTGGGCAACCTGTTCGAATCCGTTCGCGAAGCCTACGACAGTTCCACCCGTCGTGTAAGCACCGCCATGCTGACGCGCATCATGACTATGGCAGCGGAAGACCATCAGCCGCCGCTGGTGCGTGGCCGTCGCGTGAAGCTGAAATACGCCCACGCCGGTGGTTACAACCCGCCAATCGTGGTGATTCACGGTAATCAGGTGAAAGATCTGCCGGATTCCTACAAGCGTTATTTGATGAACTACTTCCGTAAATCGCTGGATGTGATGGGAACGCCTATCCGCATTCAGTTCAAGGAAGGGGATAACCCGTTTGCGAACAAACGCAACACGCTGACGCCGAACCAGATGCGTAAGCGTAAGCGCTTGATTAAACACATCAAGAAAGGCAAATAATTGCACACTAAAAACCCGACTGAGTCGGGTTTTTTGCCTTTTGTCCTCCACAACTCATGAACGGAGTGGAACATGCGGTTAGGGTTTATTGGGCTTGGTGCCGTGGTTGAGACGGCCTATTTACCGGCGTTGCGAAAGATTTTCGATACTCCCTTACATTGCGTCGGTTTCGATCTTCGCCCCGAGCGCGAGCTTGCAGGCGTGGTGCGCTGCACGTCCCTGGAGCAACTACTGGCCAGTCCGATAGACACCCTGTTTGTCACCACCTCTTCACTGCATCACCTCGACGCCCTTGAGCTGGCCTTATCCTCACCGATTCCGCGTATCGTGGTGGAAAAACCGGTTGTCGCGACGCTTTCCCAAATCGAAAGACTCAAAACACTGCTCGCAAAACCTGAAGCCGCTGCTCGCGTGCTGGCGCTCGATCACTGGATGGCGCGAAGCGGTGCCATGCAACTGGCGTTGGGCATTCTGAACCCAGCCTGGCAGCCGGAAGGGGAAAATCAGACGGCAGGCCGGGTGGTCAATTCACTTGATGAGATCGTCAAAATCGAAGGATTTCTTCAGGAGCCTAGCGGCTTCAACGCCGCGGGAGAACCTGTTGCGCTGAATTTTGCCACCGGTGAGCCTGATACCCGCCAGTTTCGCCACCCGGACGGTGTCATCATTGATATCGGTACCCATGTGCTGGCGATGATGCGAGAAACCGTGCGCGCGCTCGGCGGAAATCACGCACTGTCTTTGCAGGTGATAACCGCGACAGATCGTCTCGGCCGCCCGATTGCCACAGGCGATCTGCTCACCGCCGAAGGCGAAGCTCATCTTCAGGGCCATGTGAGCGGTATTCCGGTGGATATCTGGCTGAACAAATATGCCGGGCCTGCGGGTGGGCAAAAAGGGCTTCGGCTGCATCTACGTGACGGGCGCATTATCAGCCACGACCGACGCGGCACCGAGGATGTTCTCGAACTGATTGACGGCGAAAACGTGCAGCGCTGGACGCTTCCGGGGGCCATCTACGCCCACTGTCTGGCAGAGCATATTTTGGGGGAAAAGAGCCTGTACGAGAGGGCGCCAGAAGAGGTGGCATTCACCACGCAGCGGCGGCTGGAAGAGGTCGAACTCCTGCTGAAATTACAGCAACAGCTGCGTGGCCCACACTGATCGCGGCGTGGTAAAATACCTCAAAACCTTTTTAAGGAGTCACGATGTCTATCATCTGTCCGGATTGCCATGCAGAGCTGGAACCCGTAAACGGAATGGCGCACTGCGAGAGCTGCGATAAAGATATCGCGCTGGAAGCGCTATGCCCTGACTGCCATCAGCCGCTTCAGGTGTTGAAAGCCTGCGGTGCGGTCGATTATTTTTGCCAGAACGGGCACGGCCTGATTTCGAAGAAACGCGTTGTGTTCAAGCCGGTTTAAACCGGCTTTTTCTTGCGTGTTTTTTTCGCGGGAGTGATACCTTTCACTTCACTTTCTACCCAGCCGTCGGCCAGGCGGGTTGTCAGCACGTCACCGGCTTTCACCTGTTTGGTCTGCTTCAGTACCGTGCCGTCTGTCGCCGTGGTCACGCTGTAGCCGCGCGCCAGCGTTGAAAGCGGGCTAACGGCTTCCAGATGCGTCACCGTATTACCAAAACGCTCACGGGTACTGCTCAGGCGTGCGCGGATGTTCTCACCCAGACGATATTCAAGCTGCTGCATGCGTGTCTGCGCGCGATAGATGCGCGGCTGCGGGTTTTGCTGATTCAGGCGCTGGGTTATCCGCTGCTGGCGCGAAACCGCGCGCTTGAGTTGATTATCCAGAGCAAAATTCATCCGCTGGCGCAGACGCTCAAGCACCGTTTGCTGACGTGCCAGACGCAGCTGCGGGTGCTGCTGCTGTAGCCGATGCTGCAACTGGGTAAAACGCCGATTACGGTTGGCGAGGAAATAGTCCATCGCCATTTCCAGACGCTGCTGGCCGTTCTGCAACTGGCGCAATAGTTCCAGCTGATTGCGGCTCACGATTTCGGCGGCGGCAGATGGCGTCGGCGCGCGCATGTCCGCGACAAAATCAGCGATGGTGACGTCAGTTTCGTGCCCGACCGCGCTGACAATTGGAATAACGCTGTCGAAAATCGCCCGCGCCACGCGCTCGTCGTTGAAACTCCACAGATCTTCCAGAGAGCCACCGCCGCGCCCGACGATTAACACGTCACACTCCTGGCGCGCGTTTGCCAGCGCAATGGCGCGCACAATCTGGCCCGGCGCATCGTCGCCCTGCACGGCAGTCGGGTAAATCACAACGGGCAGCGACGGGTCGCGACGCTTCAGCACGTGTAAAATATCGTGCAGCGCCGCACCGGTTTTAGAGGTAATCACCCCCACGCAATGAGCGGGAGAGGGCAGGGATTTCTTGAACTGCTGATCGAACAGGCCTTCCGCTGACAGTTTTGCTTTCAGTTGCTCGTATTTCTGCTGCAGCAAGCCTTCACCCGCCGGCTGCATGCTCTCGACGATGATCTGATAATCACCGCGCGGTTCATAAAGCGTGATATTGGCGCGAACCAAAACCTGCTGGCCGTGCTGAGGGCGGAACGTCACCCGACGATTGCTGTTGCGGAACATGGCACAGCGCACCTGAGCGGTGTCGTCTTTCAGCGTAAAGTACCAGTGCCCGGATGACGGCTGCGTGAAATTAGAGATCTCTCCGCTGATCCAGACCTGTCCCATTTCCTGCTCGAGCAGCAAACGAACCGATTGATTGAGGCGGCTAACGGTAAAAATTGAGGGGCTATGGGAGGATAACATGTGAGCGGGATCAAATTCTAAATCAGCAAGTTATTCAGTCGATAGTAACCTGCCCGGAGGCAATCGCAAGCATTTTTTATAAAAAAGTGTAGATGCAATCGGTTACGCTCTGTATAATGCCACGGCAATATTTAACCACCCAGGTCAGAGATATTGCCCATGCTACGTATCGCTAAAGAAGCACTGACGTTTGACGACGTCCTCCTCGTTCCCGCTCATTCCACCGTTCTGCCGAATACTGCCGATCTCAGCACGCAGTTGACTAAAACCATTCGCCTGAACATTCCTATGCTCTCTGCGGCTATGGACACCGTGACTGAAGCGCGCCTGGCAATTGCCCTGGCACAGGAAGGTGGCATCGGCTTTATTCACAAAAACATGTCTATCGAGCGTCAGGCGGATGAAGTTCGCCGCGTGAAAAAACATGAATCCGGTATTGTTTCCGATCCCCAGACCGTTCTGCCAACCACTACCCTGCACGAAGTGAAAGCGCTGACCGAGCGTAATGGCTTTGCGGGCTACCCGGTTGTGACTGAAGACAACGAACTGGTGGGTATCATTACTGGCCGTGACGTGCGCTTCGTGACCGACCTGAACCAGCCTGTCAGCGTCTACATGACGCCGAAAGAGCGTCTGGTGACCGTGCGTGAAGGCGAAACCCGTGAAGTCGTGCTGGCTAAAATGCACGAAAAACGCGTTGAAAAAGCGCTGGTTGTGGATAACAGCTTCCACCTGCGTGGCATGATCACCGTAAAAGATTTCCAGAAAGCAGAACGTAAACCCAACGCTTGTAAAGACGAGCGTGGCCGTCTGCGCGTAGGCGCTGCGGTGGGTGCAGGCGCTGGCAACGAAGAGCGCGTTGATGCGCTGGTGGCTGCGGGCGTTGACATTCTGCTGATCGACTCCTCTCACGGTCATTCCGAAGGCGTTCTGCAACGTATTCGCGATACCCGTGCAAAATACCCTGATCTGCAGATCATCGGCGGTAACGTCGCAACCGGCGCGGGTGCCCGCGCTCTGGCAGATGCCGGTTGCAGCGCTGTCAAAGTGGGTATCGGCCCTGGCTCCATCTGTACGACACGTATCGTAACTGGCGTGGGCGTTCCGCAGATCACCGCCGTTTCTGACGCGGTAGAAGCGCTGGAAGGCACCGGTATTCCGGTTATCGCCGACGGCGGTATCCGTTTCTCTGGCGATATCGCAAAAGCCATCGCGGCAGGTGCAGCGGCGGTGATGGTTGGCTCTATGCTGGCTGGTACCGAAGAGTCTCCGGGCGAAATTGAACTGTTCCAGGGCCGTTCTTATAAATCTTACCGTGGTATGGGTTCCCTGGGCGCGATGTCCAAAGGTTCTTCAGACCGTTACTTCCAGACGGATAACGCAGCCGACAAACTGGTACCGGAAGGTATCGAAGGTCGCGTGGCGTACAAAGGCCGTCTGAAAGAGATTATCCACCAGCAGATGGGCGGCCTGCGTTCCTGTATGGGTCTGACCGGCTGTGGTACTATCGACCTGCTGCGTACTAAAGCGGAATTTGTACGTATCAGCGGTGCGGGTATCCAGGAAAGCCACGTTCACGACGTGACGATCACCAAAGAGTCCCCGAACTACCGTCTGGGCTCCTGATAAGTTTCCGCGCCCGGCTCAATGCCGGGCGCTTTGTTTCACTTGCCTCGGAATTAGCGTCAATGACGGAAAACATTCATAAACATCGCATTCTTATCCTGGATTTCGGTTCTCAGTACACTCAGCTGGTGGCTCGTCGCGTGCGTGAACTTGGCGTTTACTGTGAGCTGTGGGCGTGGGATGTCACGGAAGCACAAATCCGTGAATTCAATCCAAGCGGCATCATCCTTTCCGGCGGCCCGGAAAGCACCACCGAACATAACAGCCCGCGCGCCCCGCAATACGTCTTTGAAGCCGGTGTTCCTGTCTTCGGCGTCTGCTACGGCATGCAAACCATGGCGATGCAGCTGGGCGGCCACGTTGAATCCTCTAACGAACGTGAGTTTGGCTACGCGCAGGTCGAAGTACTGACCGACAGCGCCCTGGTTCGCGGCATCGAAGATTCCCTGACCGCTGAAGGCAAACCGCTGCTCGACGTCTGGATGAGCCACGGCGATAAAGTGACCGCGATTCCTTCGGATTTCGTAACCGTTGCCAGCACCGAAAGCTGCCCGTTTGCCATTATGGCGAACGAAGAAAAACGCTTCTACGGCGTTCAGTTCCACCCGGAAGTGACCCACACCCGTCAGGGTATGCGTATGCTGGACCGCTTCGTTCGCGATATCTGCCAGTGTGAAGCGCTGTGGACCCCGGCGAAAATCATCGACGACGCTGTTGAGCGTATCCGCAAACAGGTTGGCGACGATAAAGTGATCCTCGGCCTGTCCGGTGGCGTTGACTCATCCGTGACCGCGATGCTGCTGCACCGTGCCATCGGCAAAAACCTGACCTGCGTCTTCGTGGACAATGGTCTGCTGCGCCTGAACGAAGCCCAACAGGTGATGGACATGTTCGGCGACCATTTCGGTCTGAACATCGTTCACGTTGAAGGCGAAGAGCGCTTCCTGTCCGCACTGGCGGGCGAAAACGATCCGGAAGCTAAACGTAAAATCATTGGCCGCGTGTTTGTTGAAGTGTTCGACGAACAGGCGCTGCGTCTGGAAGACGTGAAATGGCTGGCGCAAGGCACCATCTACCCAGACGTGATCGAATCCGCTGCTTCCGCAACGGGTAAAGCACATGTCATCAAATCTCACCACAACGTGGGCGGCCTGCCGAAAGAGATGAAGATGGGTCTGGTTGAACCGCTGCGTGAGCTGTTCAAAGACGAAGTGCGTAAAATTGGTCTGGAGCTGGGCCTGCCGTACGACATGCTTTACCGTCACCCGTTCCCGGGCCCAGGTCTGGGCGTGCGCGTGCTGGGCGAAGTGAAGAAAGAGTACTGCGACCTGCTGCGTCGTGCGGATGCAATCTTCATCGAAGAGCTGCATAAAGCCGACCTGTACAACAAAGTGAGCCAGGCGTTCACCGTATTCCTGCCAGTACGCTCCGTCGGCGTCATGGGTGATGGCCGTAAGTACGACTGGGTTGTCTCCCTGCGTGCCGTCGAAACCATCGACTTCATGACCGCTCACTGGGCACACCTGCCGTATGACTTCCTTGGCCGCGTCTCTAACCGCATCATCAACGAAGTGAACGGGATTTCCCGTGTCGTTTATGACATCAGCGGTAAGCCACCGGCGACGATTGAGTGGGAGTGACCTCAAATCCGGCATAGGCCGACACTAAGTGGCATAACCCCAAGAAAGCCCGCAACATTGCGGGCTTTCTTGCGTTTTAATCTCATACTCTATTCCAAGTTTTTGCATAGTCAAAGCTAAGCAGTGCCTCCATTTAACTCTCAAGAAAATACGAACCTTAGAATAAATTGCGTCCAGCTTAAATGCGTCTGATTAAGCGCATTGTTAAGTAAATTTTTCCACGATGCCTTTTAACTCTTTTATAGAATATGGAGGTACGCGAGTATGCACTATTCGATGACATGTTGGACATAGCGAAATAAGGTCATCTATTTTTGTTTTTCTTTTACCTAAGTTGATTGGGCTCAAATGATGACAATCGATAATGTACTTATTGTTTATGAAGTATTGTTTTTTACATGATTGACAAGTGTAATTATCTTTTTTCTTCCGCGCTTCAGCTAATTTTCTATCTCTAGCGCTCGTCATTCGACTAAAGTCTTTTCTATATCCTTCTTCGGCTTCAGTAGAGTCAGGATCTAGATATTTAGGCTTTACCTGTCCTGTGTTTTCCAAATATATTCGCTCAAAACCACCATTGCCTTTGCCTACAAAAGAAGTCCAGTTAGTATCTGTTTTTAGAACCAGTTTTAAGTTTTTTATGAAAATTCGATAACGTGGATATTTTTTTCCGTTCCGTTCAGTGCATTCTTCAGCATTTTTTCCGACAAATTCACCAATGTATACATTGTTAATGGAACTTGTTTGGTGAAAAACGATCACATAATCATCGACCCTGTCATGTGATACAACCCAACAACCAGTAGATGATACTCCCTCATTATCGATGAAAAAATTGTGCCCCTTTGTTTTCACCGCAACAGCTGTATAACCCTTAGGTAAAATATCTAAATATGAATCCATTACAACTCCATGTGACTGCACATAACAGCGTTTTTCAGCGGTTATTGTCTTTAAATTTTTCTGTGGAATACGGGTGTAACCTGGGTAAAATTGCTCTTACAGACTTCTTCAGCGCTACTTAAAATATTTTTCACAACACGTCTATATAACTCCCAAGACATACCCTAGGTAATAATCAACTATTAGCAAAAGTAGGTCAAGGACTGACAAGAAAAAGAAGCCAGGAAGCAGATGTTGGGTTATTCCCTCCTCTAGTCACACAAAACCCTCTGCCTCGCCAGAGGATTTTTTATTGTGGCGCTGCACAACCACCATCCCTACAGCCAGCCCCCCAATTATCACCGTCAATCCACATGACACCCACATTACCCCGAACACACCCAGTTCCCGATTCAGCCATGCGTAAGCAAAGGGCGATACCGCTGCCATGACCTGCGCCGGAATGAGCAAGACGCCTGTGCGTCGCGCGTAATCCTCAGCAGGAAAAAGCTGTAACGGCAGCGTGGCTTTTACGATAGTCACCAGCCCGTTGATAGCACCATAGCCCAGCACAAATCCGGCAGCCGCCCAGATAAAGGTGCTGGCGCTGAGTCCGGTCAAAAAACAGAGGGGCATGGCGAGGGCAGTGATCAGCGTCAGTCGCAGCGGCGTGAGATGCGACCCGGCAACCACCTCCGTAAATCGTGCGCCCGTCTGGCCAATCCCCCAGAGCATCCCCACGGAAGCCGGAAGCCCTACGCTTGCGATAAATTCCGGTAAGTGCGTTGATGTTCCGTTCGAAACAAAGGTAATGAGCGCGATGAATGTGGCGTAGAGCAGGCCGTTGCGGCGATCCTGATGATTGGCGGGCGCTGTCGCTTTCCGTGGAGTGTCGACCGGCACCCTGTGGCCTGGAAGTACGCGGATAAGCGCCGCACTCAGCAGGCCGGCCAGGGCGTAAACCAGCAGTGCTTCACGCCAGCTCATAAATGTAAGCAGTTTCGCGCCCAGCGGCCAGAACACAGCAGAGGCCAGCCCGCCCGCCAGCGTGACGTGTGAAATTGTCCGTCGGGCACTCTGGCCGTAGAGATTCACCAGCGAGGCGAACAGGGCATCGTACAGAGACAGGCGCATGCCGACCCCTGCCAGCAGCCACGCTGCGTACCAGCCTGGCAACGCGTACACGCAGGCCATGACAGCACAACTCACGGCGATCATCAGCGTGCCGCTCATCACCACGAGCTGCCCGCCAAATCGGGCCAGCAGCCTGGCGACAAAAGGCGACACCGTCGCCATCACCAGCATGGCGAGGGTCAGGCCAAGATAGATCTGTGGTGACGACCAGCGCATGTCCGCGGCGATCGCGTGGGCAAAGGTCCCTGGCATGTAAAAGGTAATTCCCCAGTTGATCAGCTGATTGCCTCCGGCAGCAACAGGAAGCAGGCGGGGGAGGGCAGGTGTTTTCATTATTTTTCATTCCGTCAGGCAGTTGTGATCACCATACTGCGCACGGTAAGGTGCTGGCAGGCCTCTGTGTTTATGACTCCTATAAGAGAAACTTTGCGATGACGACGCTGAATCTGGGCAATCTGGCGACCTTCCGGCTGGTGATCCAGCGCGGCAGCTTTTCGGCTGCGGCGGATATATTGGGCCTTTCTCAACCAGCGGTGAGCCTGCAGGTGCGCCAGCTTGAGCAATTTCTGCGAACGCGTCTGGTCGAACGTACCGGGCGTGGCATCAAAGCCACCGCTGCGGGGCTGGCGCTACTGGAGCATGGCAATCGTATTGAGCAGGTAGTGGAAGAGGCGATCCGGTCGGTGAGCGAGTTTAGCCATGAGATCAGTGGCACTATTACACTGGGCACGGGGGCCACGGCCTGTATTCACCTTTTGCCGCCGTTGCTACAGCAACTGCGTGAGGAGCATCCGCTATTACGCGTCGGCGTGACGACGGGAAACACGCTGGATGTGGTGCGCGCCGTGGAGGAGAACCGTCTGGATATCGGGCTGGTCACACTCCCGGCAAGCGGTCGTGCGCTGGAGGTTATGCCCATACTTGATGAAGAGTTTGTCCTGATAATTTCCCAGGCGCAGGACGAGGAGATAGCGCAGTTTACCCCGCAAATATTGCACGCACTGCCGCTGATAGCCTTCGAATCGGGGAGTGGTACGCGGGATTTAATCGATGGCTGGTTTAAGGCATGCGATCTGGAGGTCTGCCCTGTGATGCAGCTGGGCAGTATCGAAGCCATTAAGCGCATGGTTCGCGCAGGATTGGGATACAGCATTGTCCCGCGTATGGCGGTCGAAAACGTAGTGGATCGCGAAGGGCTGAGCGTGCGGTCGCTGAACCCGATTTTGCATCGTCAGTTAGGTATCGTCATGCGGCAAGACAAAATTCTCAGTAAGGGAATTTCCGAAGTGATTCGTTTATTGCGCGAGAAGACTAATGGTTAACGGAGTCCAGCGGCTGGCTGACTTGCTGAGACTGGATTTTGTCCTGATGGTGATACCAGGCGCCAATGGAGGAGTACACGAAGCGGCCGAAGAAAAACAGAAAGCTGATAAGCAAGATAATGCGGGTCATTCGAGTGTTAAATCGATGTCGTTTGTGCATACGCGTTGCCTGGCTCACTGTGTTTTCCTGGGTATACCCTTTTGGGCGATGGGACTATTAAGTCACAGCGGGAAGCAAGGGTCAATTCGGAGTGTGTAAAAAATCGTCAATGTAATGATTCGTTGATGTTATCGATATTAATTCAATAATTTACCGGGCTGATAGAAAACAGAAAACCACCCGAGAAAATTGTAATAATTGGTTTTTTGAATTCATATTCTTGCGTTAGGTCAATTCTTGCGCGGCATTGATCACTAAAATCCTCCCTCCACGGTGTTTTCTCATGAAAATACTGTGCGTCAAAATGTCAGGTTGGATGCCTGTCTGAAATTACCCTATGGATGAAGGGGCTTAACCAGGCGCCTATGAACATTCTCTCTTTTTTACAGCAAAACAAAGATCGCTGGTGGGCGCTCCCCCTTCTTTTGCCTGTTATTTTTCTGCCCCTGCTGAACGTTGCGAGCACCTATACCCAGTTAAACGGCGGAAGCATCGTACTCTATTACATGCCGTTGTCGTTTCTGCTCTCCGCAATGCTGTTTTTCGGCCTCGCAGCACTGCCGGGCATCATTCTGGCGCTGTTTTTACGTTACTACGACACGGTCAGCCTCTATGAGACCGTGGCGCTCATCTGCCATTTTATCGTTCCGCTCACCCTGAGCTGGGGCGGATACCGGGTGTTTGCTCCCCGGCGAAATATGGTTGCATACGGCAATACAAAGCTGATGGCGCAACGTATTTTCTGGCAGGTTTTGTGCCCGTCGACGCTATTTTTAGTATTGTTCCAGTTTGCCGTTTACCTCGGCGTCTATGAAACCCGACAGAGCGTGGCCGGGCTAAATCCGCTGACCATTCGCACCCTGATCAATTTTCAGGGGCTGCTGGTCGGCGGATTGACGGGAGTGCCGTTCAGCTATCTGGTGATTCGCGTGTTCCGCCATCCGCGTTATCTCAAAGCGCTCATTTCACAGATCCGAACGCAGATTGATAAGAAAGTCACTGCGGCGGAGTTTGTTCTCTGGCTGGCCGCGCTGGCAGGCCTGCTTTCACTGCTGCTGGTGCCCATGAGCGATAACAGCTCAATTTTTAGCACTAACTACACGCTGTCGCTGATGATGCCGGTGATGCTGTGGGGCTCAATGCGGTTTGGCTATAAGCTGATGTCGATCATCTGGACGCCGGTGCTGATGGTCTCAATTCACTATTTTTACCACTATATTCCGCTCGGCCAGGGCTACGATATTCACCTGGCGATTACGTCGTCGAGTTATCTGGTCTTCTCTTTTGTGGTGATTTACATGGCGATGCTGGCTACGCGCCAGCGGGTGATCACGCGCCACGCCAGACGCCTGGCTTTTCTCGATCCGGTTGTGCACATGCCGAATCTGCGGGCGTTATCGCGTGCGTTGTCTAAATCACCCTGGTCAACGCTTTGTATGCTGCGCGTACCGGAACTTGAAGTTCTGAGCCGCAACTACGGCGTGCTGCTTCGAATTCAGTACAAACAGAAGCTGGCGGAGTGGCTTAAGAGTTTCCTGCAGCCCAATGAGTGCGTTTATCAGCTGTCCGGTTGCGATCTGGCGATACGGCTGAACACTGAGTCACACGTAGCGCGCATTGAAGCGCTCGACGAACTCATTAAACAGTTTCGTTTTATCTGGGACGGGGTGCCGCTGCAACCGCAGGTGGGTATCAGCTATTGTTGTGTCCGTTCGCCGGTGACTCATCTTTATTTGCTGCTGGGCGAGCTGAGCATCATTGCGGATTTCTCGCTCTTCACCAACCATCCTGAGAACCTAAAACAGCGCGGCGCGGCTAATCTACAGCGTAGCCTGCGGGATAAAGTGGCGATGATGAACCGACTGCAGCGGGCGCTTGAGCACAATGAATTTCAGCTCATGGCGCAACGGGTGCAGGGCGTTCGCGGCGATCACTACCACGAAATCCTGTTACGCATGACCGATGAAAATGGCGTACTCATTACGCCGGATAAATTCCTGCCCGTGGCGCAGGAGTTTGGCTTGTCATCGCGCGTGGATCTCTGGGTGCTGGAAAGTACGCTGAAGTTTATGTCGGCGCATCGCGGCAGGCTGCCCGGCAAACGTTTTGCCATTAATCTCATGTCTTCAACCATCTGCCGATCGCAATTCCCCATTGAGGTTCACCGTTTGCTGGAGAAATACGGCATCGAAGCCTGGCAGCTGATCTTTGAAATTACCGAGTGCAGCGGCTTTGGCAATGCGGATCTGGCGGATCAGATGGTCAAACAGCTGCAGAAGTTAGGGTGTCTGATTGCCATCGACGATTTTGGAACGGGCTACGCCAGCTATGCCCGGTTGAAAAGCGTTGATGCCGATATCCTGAAAATTGACGGCAGCTTTATTCGTAACATCGCTGACAACAGCCTGGACTATCAGATTGTGGCGTCGATTTGCCATCTGGCGCGGATGAAGAAAATGCTGGTGGTGGCCGAATATGTGGAAAGTGAACCGATTCGCAGCGCACTTAGCGCGCTGGGGATAGATTTTCTGCAGGGATATTTAATCGGTAAACCTGAGCCGCTGGAACAGCTGCTCGATTCTCAGGCGTCACCACTGGACGCCTGAGAACACAGGGTTACGCCGCCACGTCTGGCGACTGCTCTTCTTCGATTTTAAGCAACCAGCCGGTCACTCCTTCCCAGTACTGCTGCTCTTTTTCCAGATCCAGCAGCACCAGCGCATTCTGGCTAAACCAGTCGTGCGGGAAACTCAGCGTCCAGTGATGGTCGTCGGTTTTCAAGGTAAGCGTTGGCGGCGTCGTCGTCGCCTGACGCTGGTTATTCAGCAAAACGCCTAAACGCAAAAGCTGAATGAGCGGCAGGAACTGCTTTTTCTTGAACAGCGTAAAGCGCGGCAGATCGTCCAGCTTGATTGCCTTACGGTGATAGCGCACCAGCGTCGCCATCATCGTTTGTTGCTCCTGATTGAAGCCCGGCAGATCGCTGTTTTGCAGAATATAGGCCGAGTGGCGATGCATGCCGCTGTGGTTAATATTCAGGCCCACTTCGTGCAGCATCGTCGCCCACTTCAGCAGGGCAGCCAGCTGCGGATGCGCCAGTTTCGGATTTTGCGTTTCCCACTGTTCGTAAATGTGGGTGGTGGTTTCCAGAACGCGCTTCGCTTGTTCACGGTCGATATTGTACTGATTCGCCAGGCTTTGCGCGGTACGGCTGCGAATATCCTGATGACGGAAGCGACCTTCCATTTCGTAAAGCACGCCTTCACGCAACGCCCCGTCGGACAGTCGCAGCTCACGGATCGCCAGCGCATCGAAGACACCGCACAGAATCGCCAGCCCAGGCACGAAGACCGCCTTACGTTCGTCGGACAAGCCCGGCAGGCTCAGGGAGTCAAAACTTTTGTGCTTGAGCACTTCTTCCCGGAGTTTTTCCAGCCGTTCCGGAGTGATAATCCCGTCTTTTTCACCCATCGCCAGCAGCACTTCGTGTGCCGCTTTGATGCTACCGGACGCGCCGAGGGCTACATTCCAGCCCTGAATACGATACTGCCAGGCAAGCGATTCCAGTTTCTGAACGGCCGCCATGCGCGCGCGTTGGAAATTTTCACGGGTAATGGTGCCGCCAGGGAAATACATCTGCGCAAAGCTGACACAGCCCATACGGCGGCTCTCAACCAGTTTGGGTTCGAAGTCTTCGCCGATGACCAGCTCAGTTGAACCGCCGCCGATATCGATTACCAGTTTGCGGCCTTTTTCCGGTTGGGTATGTTCTACGCCCATAAAAATCAGACGCGCTTCCTCGTTACCCGAAATGATTTCAATCGGGTAGGGGATCACTTTTTCCGCGCGTTTGAGAAACTCTGGCGCATTCAGCGCCTGACGCAGCGTGTGCGTTCCGACAATACACACGCTTGATGCGGAGAACCCTTGCAGGCGTTCGGCGAACAGCGACAGGCAGGCTAAACCGCGCTCCATCGCCTCTTCGCTGAGCATGTTTTTGTCGTCAAGACCATCGGCGAGATGAACGCGCTGCTTAAGGCGCCCGATGATCTGCATGGCGCCGTCGACCTCGCGGGCGATGACCATATGAAAGCTGTTAGAACCTAAATCGACCGCAGCAAACTCCTGCGGGCGTGGGGTCTTATCATTTATCGGCATAGGTTAATCAGGTTGCTCGAGTGATTTGATATAGTCGTAAATCGCCAGCTGTGAGCGCACTTTACGGCGATTGCCGCGCTGCACGTAGCGGTTACTCAGTTCTTTATCGATATAGCGAGCCTTAACGGTGTCACTCAGTTGCAGCTCAATAATATCGAGGATCCGCTGCTTCAGACGTGGGTCCAGCAGCGGCGTCGCGACTTCAATTCGGTAATCAATATTACGCGTCATCCAGTCCGCGGAAGAGAGATACACCTGTTTGTCGCCACCATTTTCAAAAATATAGATGCGATCGTGTTCCAGATAACGGTCAACGATGCTGGTCACGCGAATATTTTCGCTGATGCCTTCCAGTTCTGGAATCAGCGAACACATGCCGCGAATCAGTAGATTCACCGGCACACCGGTGCTGGAGGCCGCATACAGCCGATCCACCAGGCCTTTGTCGACCAGGTTATTGAGTTTGAGGGTAATGCCCGACGGCTCGCCTTTTTGCGCGGCCGCAATCTCTTTGTCGATCATCGCGTAGAGCAGGCGGCGCGAGTTCTGCGGGGAGACCAGCAGATAGTCGAAGCTCACCGGACGATACGGGTTCTCGATAAAGTTAAACACCCGGCGCACTTCGTTGGTGATGCGCGCGTCGGCGGTCAGCAGCGAGTAGTCCGTATACAGTCGCGCGGTTTTCTCGTTGAAGTTACCGGTCCCGATGTGGGCGTAGCGCACCACGTCATCACCTTCTTTACGGGAGATCAGGAACAGTTTGGCGTGAATTTTCAGCCCCGGCGCCGAGAAGATAACGTGCACACCGGCTTCCGTCAGACGGCGCGCCCAGTGAATGTTTGCCTCTTCGTCGAAACGCGCCTGCAGCTCAACGACCACCGTCACTTTTTTGCCGTTGTGCGCGGCGTGAATCATCGCATCGATAATGCGCGAGTCTTTTGCCACACGGTAGATGTTGATTTTGATCGCCAGCACGTTCGGATCGAACGACGCCTGACGCAGCAGTTCAAGTACGTGCTCAAAGGTGTGGTACGGATAGTAAAGCAGCACGTCGCGCTCGCGAATGGCGTCGAATCCGTTACGGAACTTATCGAACCAGAGATGGCGCAGGCGCGGCAGCGGTTTGTTGACCAGATTGGCTTTGCCGACATTCGGGAAGCTAATAAAGTCTTTAAAGTTGTGATAGCGTCCGCCTGGTACGATGGAGTCGTAGCGGGAGATGGTCAGCTTGTCGCGCAGCATTTCCACCATGGCGTCCGGCATGTCGCGCTGATAAACAAAGCGCACCGGCTCGGCCGTCAAACGCTGTTTCAGGCTGGAGGACATCAGCTCCATGAGGCTGGCTTCCATCTCGTGCACCAGATCGTACTCGGCATCACGGGTCATTTTCATGGAATAGGCGTTCAGCGCATCGTAATCGAAGAAGCCTTTGAAAATGTCGTCGAGGCAGTAGCGCAGGATGTTATCCAGCAGGATCATCGGCTTGCGTCTGCGCGGGGTTTCCGGCGGCAGGTTCACAAAGCGCGGCACTTTATCCGATGGGATCTCCAGCAGCGCGTAGCGAATGGAATCGCCGCGAATAATCTCAACCGCCAGATAGGTGTAATCATCCTTCAGGAACTGCACCAGATCCGTTTCGCGATTGATAAGAATAGGGGTGATGTGCTGGCGCAGATAATGTTTGAAGTAGTGGCGCAGCCAGGTCTGTTGGTTGGCGGAGAGCTGACGTTCGTTAATCAGGAAGATTTGGTTACGCGCCATCTCCAGCAGCAGCTCGTTATACAAGCCGTCAAATTCCTGGTCGGCTTTCAGAACACGAGCCTGGATTTTACCCAGCAGATGGCGTGAATGGGAGTTCAGGCCTTGCTCTTCGCTGATGATGATCCGCCGCTTCAGTTCGGCAAAACGGACCTTATAAAATTCATCCAGGTTATTGGAATAAATACCCAGAAAACGCATCCGCTCGATCAGCGGATTACTTTTATCAGCCGCTTCCTGAAGCACGCGTTCGTTGAATGCTAACCAGCTTAGCTCTTTTTCGATGTATAACTTTTCCTGACCCATTACAACTTACACTCCGTTTCAATCACGGGACGCAGCAAATCCGTCTCGATTCTATTATGGCGAGCTTTGACACGAGATGTCCAACTGTGCCAGAAAAGTATGACAGTTAATTTTTTTTCTGGGGGATTTTAAGGGGTTGGTGCGGATGAAGATGTGTCGGGCGGCGCGGCGCGTACCCGACTGGCAAAATCGTCGGCTCTGCAAGCGCAGCGCCGCCGGGAAAAACAGATTACTCGTCGGCCGCATAGCCCTGAGCGGGCAGCTTAACGCCATCCAGCCAGGCGGCGTTGTCGCGCATCTCAAGACGCCCATCGACAAACCAGCTCACCACTAACGGGTAAATGGCGTGCTCCTGCGACTGAACGCGTTCGGTGATGTCGTCTTCATCGTCGCCGTCAAACACCGGGATTTTTGCCTGCAGAATGACCGGCCCGCCGTCCAGCTCGTCGGTGACGAAATGCACGGAAGTCCCATGCTCCTCATCGCCATTTTCCAGCACCTGACGGTGGGTATGCAGGCCTGGATATTTCGGCAGAAGAGAAGGGTGGATGTTCAGCAGACGGCCGGAATAGTGGGAAACAAACCCCGGGCTGAGGATACGCATATAGCCGGCCAGCACCACGACATCCGGCGCGTAGGCGTCGATCTCCTGCACCAGCTCCCGGTCGAAGGCTTCTCGACTGGCAAACTGAGAGGCTTCCAGCGCGTGCGCCGGGATATGGGCATCCCGCGCACGCTCAAGGCCGAACGCATCGGCCTTGTTGCTGAATACTGCGCGAATGGTGCCATTGATCTGTTTCTGTTTGCAGGCGTCGATAATGGCCTGCAAATTACTTCCGTTACCGGAAATGAGCACCACAATATTTTTCATTCAATGACCACGCGCTGTTCGGAATCAGAAGCTTTGATGATACCGATTTTCCACGCGTTTTCACCCTTCGCCTTCATCAGCTCAATGGCGTTGTCTGCTTCGCTGGCTGGCAGAGCAATCAGCATGCCGACGCCGCAGTTGAAGGTGCGATACATTTCGTGCTGGCTGACGTTACCTGCAGTTTGCAGCCAGTTGAACACGGCGGGCCACTGCCAGGAGGACGCGTCGATCACCGCCTGAGTATTGTCAGGCAGAACGCGCGGGATGTTTTCCCAGAAGCCGCCGCCGGTCAGGTGAGCAATGGCGTGCACGTCAACGTTCTCAATCAGTTCAAGAATGTTTTTCACGTAGATGCGGGTCGGTGCCAGCAGGTGATCGGCCAGCGGTTTGCCGTCGAGTTCCGTGGTTTCTGGATCGCAGCCGCTCACTTCGAGGATCTTACGCACAAGGGAATAACCGTTGGAGTGCGGGCCGCTGGAGCCGAGTGCAATCAGCACATCGCCATCGGTCACTTTGCTGCCGTCGATAATTTCTGATTTTTCTACCACGCCGACGCAGAAGCCTGCGACATCGTAATCTTCACCGTGATACATCCCCGGCATTTCTGCCGTTTCGCCGCCGACCAGCGCACAGCCGGACTGCAGACAGCCTTCAGCGATACCGGTAATCACGCTGGATGCGGTATCCACGTCCAGTTTTCCGGTCGCGTAGTAGTCAAGGAAGAAGAGGGGTTCAGCACCCTGCACCACAAGGTCGTTCACGCACATGGCCACCAGGTCGATACCGATGGTGTCGTGGCGTTTGAGATCCATCGCCAGACGCAGTTTTGTCCCCACGCCGTCAGTGCCAGAAACCAGAACAGGCTCACGATATTTTTGCGGCAGTGCGCACAGTGCGCCAAATCCACCCAGACCACCCATCACTTCAGGGCGGCGAGTCTTTTTGACCACACCTTTGATTCGGTCAACCAGCGCATTACCTGCGTCAATATCAACACCGGCATCTTTATAGCTGAGAGAAGTTTTGTTGGTCACGGCTTAAGTCCCCACGCGATTGCATTGCATAGTAAGAAAAATCGGCGCAATTCTAACAGTCCAGGCAAACGTTTGCGAGCCTATTCTGCGGTCATAAAAAGTCGCTGAAAATTTACACATTTATACATCGGGCCGCGACAAACTTGATACCGTTCACGAAAATGAAACCGGTTTCGGTAATGTGCTTGCAACCGCCAGGAGCATTGCACATGATTTCACTGAAACCGGTTTCTGTAATTGTTTTTGCAGAAAATAACGCAGAATGAGGGAAAAGGCATGCCAGGATTCAAAGAAGGTTTTCTGTGGGGCGGCGCGGTGGCGGCGCATCAGCTGGAAGGTGGCTGGAAAGAGGGCGGTAAAGGAATCAGCGTTGCGGACGTAATGACGGTCGGCGCGCACGGTGTCCCGCGTGAAATCACCCAGGGCGTCATTCAGGGGAAAAACTATCCGAACCACGAAGCCATCGACTTCTACCATCGCTACAAAGAAGACATCAAACTTTTCGCCGAACTGGGCTTTAAATGCTTCCGCACGTCGATTGCCTGGACGCGTATTTTCCCTAAAGGCGATGAGCTGGAGCCGAACGAAGCCGGTCTGAAATTCTACGACGACCTGTTCGACGAGTGCCTGAAATACGGCATTGAGCCGGTGATTACTCTTTCGCACTTCGAAATGCCTTTCCATCTGGTGACCGAATACGGCGGCTGGCGCAATCGCAAGCTGATCGACATGTTTGTGCGTTTCGCGACCGTGGTATTCAAGCGTTACCAGCACAAAGTGAAGTACTGGATGACCTTCAACGAGATCAACAACCAGGCTAACTTCCACGAAGATTTTGCGCCATTTACCAACTCCGGCCTGAAGTACGAGCCGGGCGAAGATCGCGAGCCGGTGATGTTCCAGGCCGCGCACTATGAGCTGGTGGCCAGCGCCCTGGCGGTGAAAGCCGGGCGTGAGATCAATCCGTCCCTGCAAATTGGCTGCATGATTGCCATGTGCCCAATCTATCCGCTGAGCTGTGCGCCAAACGACATCATGATGGCGATGAACGCCATGCACCGTCGCTACTGGTTCACCGACGTGCACGTGCGCGGAAAATATCCGCAACACCTGCTTAACTACTTTGAGCGTCGCGGTTTTGAGCTGGATATTACCGAGGAAGATATTGCGGCACTGAAGCAGGGCTGTGTTGATTACATCGGTTTCAGCTACTACATGTCCTTCGCCACCAAAGCAACGCCGGACAACCCGCAGCTGGATTATGACGAAAGTAAAAGCCTGGTCTCCAACCCGTACGTTCAGAAATCCGACTGGGGCTGGCAGATTGACCCGGTGGGCCTGCGCTACTCCCTGAACTGGTTCTGGGATCACTATCAGCTGCCACTGTTTATCGTCGAGAACGGCTTTGGCGCCATCGATGTGCAGGAGAGCGACGGCACGGTGAACGACCAGTACCGCATCGATTATCTCGACGCGCACATCCGTGAGATGAAAAAAGCGGTCGTTGAAGATGGCGTGGATCTGATGGGCTATACCCCGTGGGGCTGTATCGATCTGGTGTCGGCGGGCACGGGCGAAATGAAAAAACGTTACGGGTTTATCTTTGTCGATAAAGATAACGAAGGTAATGGCACCCTGAACCGCAGCAAGAAAAAATCATTCGACTGGTATCAGAAGGTTATCGCCACTAACGGCGCAGACCTGTAAGCGCAGCACAGCACGGTAACTATCCCCCGAAAAAGCCGGACTCCCCTCCGGCTTTTTTTTCCTGTTTTATACTCTCTAACGCTCCCTAATCCACTTTGATTGATCAACGTCAAGCAAGATGGGTATGGCGAACCTGGAAAAAAGCGGTATAATCCGGCGATTTTTTTTGCGGTAGCCACCTCAGAGGAGAATGAGAATGAAGATTGTGGAAGTGAAACACCCACTCGTTAAACACAAGCTGGGCCTGATGCGTGAGCATGACATCAGCACGAAGCGTTTTCGCGAACTGGCCTCTGAAGTTGGAAGCTTACTGACTTACGAAGCAACGTCTGACCTGGAAACTGAAAAAGTGACCATCGAAGGCTGGAACGGCCCGGTCCAGGTTGAGCAGATCAAAGGCAAAAAAATTACCGTGGTGCCAATCCTGCGCGCAGGTCTGGGCATGATGGAAGGCGTGCTGGAGCACGTACCGAGCGCGCGTATCAGCGTTGTCGGTATCTACCGTAATGAAGAGACTCTGGAGCCGGTTCCGTATTTCCAGAAGCTGGTTTCCAATATCGACGAGCGTATGGCGCTGGTCGTTGACCCGATGCTCGCCACCGGCGGCTCGATGATCGCCACTATCGACCTGCTGAAAAATGCCGGCTGCAACAGCATTAAAGTGCTGGTGCTGGTTGCGGCACCGGAAGGTATCGCGGCGCTGGAAAAAGCGCATCCGGACGTAGAGCTGTATACCGCATCCATCGACCAGGGGCTGAACGAGCACGGGTACATCATCCCGGGGCTGGGCGATGCCGGCGATAAGATTTTTGGTACGAAATAATCGAATAACGAAAAAGAAGCCGACTTTGATAGTCGGCTTTTTTTTGAATAAAACACAAACAACTCACAATACTTAGAGGAAAACACTATGACGCGCCGTACTATCGGGGTGAGTGAAAGACCGCCGCTTTTGCAGACGATCCCGCTTAGTTTGCAGCATCTGTTTGCCATGTTTGGTGCGACCGTGCTGGTGCCAATCCTGTTTCACATTAACCCGGCTACCGTGCTGCTGTTCAACGGTGTCGGCACGCTGCTTTACCTTTTCATCTGTAAAGGCAAAATCCCGGCGTATCTGGGTTCCAGCTTTGCGTTTATCTCCCCGGTCCTGTTGCTGCTGCCATTAGGCTACGAAGTGGCGCTGGGCGGCTTTATCATGTGCGGTGCGCTGTTCTGCCTGGTGGCCTTCATTGTGAAGAAAGCCGGTACAGGCTGGCTGGATGTGATGTTCCCGCCTGCGGCAATGGGTGCAATCGTTGCCGTCATCGGTCTTGAGTTGGCGGGCGTGGCGGCCAATATGGCCGGGCTGCTGCCTGCAGACGGGCAATCGCCTGAGTCCAAAACCATTATTATTTCGCTGGTAACCCTGGGCGTGACGGTGTTCGGCTCGGTGCTGTTCCGTGGTTTCCTGGCGATTATCCCGATTCTGATCGGGGTGCTGGCGGGCTATGCGCTCTCCTTCGCGATGGGTGTGGTGGATACCACTCCGATTGCCCAGGCGCACTGGTTTGCACTGCCAACCTTCTACACGCCGCGCTTTGAGTGGTTTGCGATCTTCACCATTTTGCCAGCGGCGCTGGTGGTGATTGCCGAGCACGTTGGGCACCTGGTGGTAACGGCGAATATCGTCAAAAAAGATCTGATCCGCGACCCAGGTCTGCACCGTTCGATGTTTGCTAACGGCCTGTCGACCATGATTTCCGGCTTCTTTGGTTCCACGCCAAACACCACTTACGGCGAGAACATCGGCGTAATGGCGATCACCCGCGTCTACAGCACCTGGGTGATCGGCGGGGCGGCGATCTTTGCGATTCTGCTCTCCTGCGTGGGTAAACTGGCGGCGGCGATCCAGATTATCCCGGTCCCGGTCATCGGCGGTGTCTCAATGCTGCTCTACGGCGTGATCGGCGCATCCGGTATTCGCGTGCTGATTGAATCCAAAGTGGATTACAACAAAACGCAGAACCTGATCCTGACCTCGGTGATCCTGATTATCGGCGTGAGCGGCGCGAAAGTGCACATCGGTGCCGCTGAGCTGAAAGGCATGGCGCTGGCCACCATCGTCGGCGTAGGCCTGAGCCTGATCTTCAAACTGATCTCTGTGCTGCGCCCGGAAGAAGAAGTTCTCGACGCCGCTGACAGCGAAAAAGCGTCACATTGATCGTTAAACCGGGCGGACGATCCGCCCGGTTCTCTCATTGCAGGTTCCGTGATAAACTCCCTCCCGATTTTATGTGAGACCTTGATCGAGGTATTTCTGAACGGACCGGCACAGCTCTCTCTGCCACTTTATCTTCCTGACGACGAAACTTTCGCGAGTTTCTGGCCGGGCGATAACCCCTCTTTACTGGCTGCACTGCAAAACGTGTTGCGCCAGGAGCACAGCGGATACATTTATATCTGGTCACGCGAAGGCGCGGGACGCAGCCATCTGCTGCACGCCGCCTGTGCGGAACTTTCCCAGCGCGGTGACGCGGTAGGCTACGTGCCGCTGGATAAACGCACCTGGTTTGTCCCGGAAGTGCTCGACGGTATGGAACATCTTTCACTGGTTTGCATCGACAATATTGAATGCATTGCCGGAGATGAGCCGTGGGAAATGGCGATGTTTAATCTCTACAACCGCATTCTGGAATCGGGGAAAACCCGGTTGCTGATCACCGGCGATCGTCCACCGCGCCAGCTGAATCTGGGATTGCCGGATCTGGCGTCTCGTCTCGACTGGGGACAAATCTACAAGCTGCAACCCTTATCTGATGAAGACAAACTTCAGGCACTGCAGTTACGCTCGCGGCTACGTGGGTTTGAGCTGCCGGAAGACGTGGGGCGTTTCCTGTTAAAGCGGCTGGATCGGGAAATGCGCACTCTGTTTGATACGCTGGATCAGCTCGATCACGCGTCCATAACTGCCCAGCGCAAACTGACCATTCCGTTTGTGAAAGAGACGCTGAAACTCTAATTCGCCACCAGGCCTGCTGGCCCGGCGGCGCGTCGCGTGTATGGGCTTAAAGTTCTGTATCTGCTAATAAATGCTCCACCAATAACGGAATCGGTCTTCCCGACGCCACGCTTCTTCCGCCTTCACGCCATAACGCCGTTCCGCTGATATCCAGATGCGCCCACGGGATCGTTGGCGGGCAAAAATGGTGTAATAACCATGCGGCTGACGCACTGATCGCCGCGTTATTGGTCGGCGTATTGCACAGATCGGCAATCGTACTTTCGGTCTGTTTTTTCAGCCGCGCATCCAGCGGCAGAGACCACACCTCATCGCCGCTCCTGATCCCGGCTCGGGTCAACTGCTCCCGCAGGGTTTCGCTTTGCGTCATCAATCCGCTCAGCTCATACCCCAGCGCTTTTACCACTGCACCCGTCAGCGTCGCCATATCGATAATGTAATTCGCCTGCGGATGACGCTGACTCGCCCAGGCGATAGCGTCGGCCAGCACCAGTCGTCCTTCGGCGTCGGTATTATTGATCTCCACCGTCAGGCCGTTACAGGCCCGCGCTACCGTCCCCGGCTGCATTGCGTCCGGGCCGATGGCGTTTTCCGCCAGCGCCAGCACGCCCATGATCCGCACGGGCAGGTTCAGCTCCGCCACCGTCAGCATCAGGCCCAGCACGTTGGCCGCGCCGCACATGTCGTACTTCATGGTGTACATGCCCGCGCCTTCCTTCAGCCACAGACCGCCCGTGTCAAAAGTAATGCCTTTGCCCACATAGCAGCGAACCGGACCGTCGCTGATGCCGTCGTAATGAATCGCCAGCAGGCGCGGCGGGCAGGTGGCGCCTTTTCCTACGGCATGGAGCAGCCCAAGACCTTGCCCGACGATCTGTTGTTCATCAAGCACCTCGCAGCGCAGGGCAGGGAAGGCGGCACACAGGGTCTGCGCCTCGTCGACCACGTACTGTGGCGTGCAGCGGTCGGATGGGGTGTCTGCCAGACGCCGTGCAGCAATCATCCCGTTGGCAACCGCCTGCTGTTGTTCGATGATGCTGGCTAACCGCTCTCGTTGCTCGGGCAGGCACAGGGCGGCAATGTGGCGAATCCGCACGGCGGAGCCGTCCGTTTTCTTGAGCTGCAAATCGCTGAGGTTATGCGCCTGATTGAACAGGAAACGCAGCAACTGGCCCAGAACGGTGTCGTGAATATCGCAGAGATCAATCACCAGGCTTTCGCTGACGGGCGCGGCAAAAAGCGGGCGTAGCGCAGCCACTAAACCGTCGGTCAGGGAATCCTGCCACAGCGCTTCCGGCAGCAGAGTGATACGGGCAAAAGGGGCACAGCCGAAGCGTGTGTCCGCCACGCCTGTCTGTGCACGCATCTCATTGATCAGCGCCGTCTCCGGCAACTGCGCACAGGCGTGGCGCGCCAGAAGATGGCTGTGTGGGCGGGCTTCGACAAGAGAGGTAATCAGCTGGCAGGTAATCATGGTTGTTCCTCAATCGGCGCGCGAATGCGGGTGGCATAGGCCTGCATCCAGTCGTCATCCACGGCCTGATAGTGGGTTTTCTCACGCAGGCGTTCGGTGCGAAAAACGGTCAGGGGCTGCCGGGCGGTGGCGACCACAAAGGAGAAGGTTTTGATGTTGGTCGCCGCGCCAAATTCGCCTCGGTTATTCATGCACACCACGGAAAGATCGCCCACGCGGCCAAAGCGTGACATCAGTTTGTCTTCCAGTTCAAAGACGACGGAATCTGCCGCCTGCTGTGGCGTCATGCCCTGCGCCATGCGGCGCACGATTTCGTAGCTGGTGCAGCCTTTCATCAGGTCCTCGCCCACGCCCGTGGCGGTGGCGGCCCCCGTTTCGCTGTCGCAATAAAAACCGGAGCCGATAATCGGCGAATCCCCGATGCGCCCGCGTTTTTTCATAAACAGGCCGCTGGTGGAGGTGGCGACACTCATGGAGCCTTGCTTATCCAGCCCGATAATGCCGACAGTATCGTGACCGTCGTACGGGCTGAGCCCCTTATCCAGCGTTTCACGACAGCGCTTGCGATAGTGCTGCATTGCCCGGTCGGTGAGCATGGTTTTGTCAGTAAAGCCCTGGCTTAACGCCCACTCGCGCGCTCCCTGGCCCACCAGCAGGCTGTTATAGCGCTGACGGCTCAAGGCCTGAGCCACCCGCACCGGGTTGGCGATATCCACCAGATTGCCCACTGCGCCAAAGGCCAGGCTATCGCCGTCCATATAGGCGGCGTCGAGTTCCACTTCGCCATTCTCCGTGGGCAGCCCGCCGTAGCCGACGGACTTGTAATACGGAAAGTCTTCAACGGCGGCAACGGCATCCACGACTGCCGATGCGACAGGCTTCCCCGCAGCCAGCGCAGACGCAGACTCCGTCACACCTTCCAGCGCCATTCGCCAGGTTGCGATAATTCCCCACATGGTTTACTCCTGTTTTGCCAGCGTGGTTTCGGTTGGCGTCGCGGTAGCGATTTCCGCAGCGCGGTACTGTTTGTCCAGAATGCGCATAAACGGCAGATAGAGCATCGCGCCGATCAGCAGGTTGAGCAGCTGCATCACGCTGCCGCTAAGATGCCCGGTGACGATAAAGCCGCTGATGACCGGCGGCAGCGTCCAGGGAATAAACACCCCGGTGGTCACGGCGACCGCGCCGATTTTCATTGCCGCGTACTGCACGGTGACTAACACCAGCGGCACCAGGTTAAAGGGAATCAGCATGATCGGGTTCATGATCACCGGCAGTCCGAACAGAATCGGTTCGTTGATGTTGAACACCGACGCGCCCGCGCCGAGCCGTGCCACTTCCCGCATATTTTTACTGCGGGCAAAAATCAGCATCGCGATGACCAGCGACAGCGTGGCACCTGCGCCGCCCATCCAGATCATGTCGAAAAACTGCTCGGTAATAATGTGCGGCGGCGTCACGCCCGCCTGAATGGCGGCGATATTGTCGGTCTGATTCTCCATCCACAGCGGACGGATAATGCCGTTAATCATCGAACCGGAGTTAATGCCCACTGACCACAAAATGGTGATACTGAACACCGTCATCAGCGCGCCGAAATAGGAGGTGCCGTAGTGACGCACCGGCGTTGCGACCACGTCATAGATGAACTGATGGATGGTGTGATAGTGCGTGTTTTCAAACGCAATGCGGATCACCAGCACCAGAATCATCACCACCAGGGCGGGGATCAGCGCGGCGAACGACTCCTGCACTGCAGGCGGAACGCCCTCCGGCATTTTGATCACCAGATTTTTACGCTTCAGCCAGCAGAACAGCTCCGTCCATAACAGCGAGCCAATCATCGCTACGAACAGGCCTTTACTGCCAATCCACTCCACCGGCATCACGGTAATTCCGCCGTTTTCCGCCACTTTGATAAACGGCGTGAGGATCAGGAAACTGACCAGCGCCAGGATCCCACACGAGATGCGGTCCTCGTCGTAGTGCTCCGCCAGACGGAAGGCGACCAGGAAGCTGATAAACAGAGACATCGTCGAGAAAACAGCGTTAAACGGGATCTCGATAATCGCGCTCCAGCTTTCGCCAAAGGCCGACGACATAAACTGCTGATAGGTTTGATTCGGGAACGAGGAGATAACCAGCAAGATCGAGCCGACGATAATAAACGGCATGAATGAAACGTATGCACCACGAATGGCACCCAGATGACGCTGCTGAGCCGTTTTGGCTGCCAGCGGCATCAATTTTGCTTCCATAAATCCCAGAACATTGTTCATTGTGAACTCCGTACAAGATCGCGTGACGTTATTTATGTTATGTCTGAGGATTATCAGTGAAGCGTTGCGACCGAAAGGTGAATCAGGTCACAATGTAATCGCTTTATTAACATAAATCTCACAAGATTGGTTATAAGAAATTTGACTGAGGCCTCGCGATGGAAATCAAACTGCACGCCAATGCCACCACGACACCGCGCACCCGTCGCTATCTTCAGCAGTCGGACAAGAGCGACAGAGAGCTGGCCCTGGAGCTGGGGATTTCAGTCACCACCGTCCGGCGCTGGCGTAAGCGCGAGCAGATATCTGACAACCACACGACGCCTAAAGTGATACACAAAGCGATGAGACAGGAGCAGGTTTCATTGATTAACGCCCTGCGTGACGCCACCGGTGCGCCGCTGGACGAACTGTTGCTGCTGGTGAATGAAGGGCTGGGGATTAGCGTTTCGCGGGCGACGCTGAATCGCTATCTGAAACCTGCTACATCCTCGCGTCAGGGCGCGCCACTTCAGGGCAAAAAAGCGCTGAAAGCCGGTCTCTTACCGCAGCGGCTTGAACTGCATCATCTGCCGCTCTCATTGCATATGGACGACGGCGGGGAACAGCATCTGCTGTGGGCGCGAGAGCCGGTCAGCGGCTGGTGTTTTGCCAGGCTTTACGCGGGGATTTCACCGCAGCTGGTGGCAAACTGGGCAAGGGAGCTGCTGGAAGCCTGTCCGGCTGATATCCAATCTGTTGAGACTTTTGGCTTCGCCACATCGTTGAGCCTGGAGGGGATAGTGATAAAACACAGCCCGGCACAGCACAGCGCCGTACAGGTGGCGACCCCGCTGGGTGAAATCATTCCCCGAGTGAATGTGGAACCGGCAGGGGAGTTATTGATGCGAATCTGTGAATTCTATAATCAGGGCAAAGCGCAGAAAAAGCTGGGGGACAGTACGCCGCAGGGCTTTCTTGAAGCGCTGCGGCGCACCCTTTAGTTGAGGATTTCGAGCACATCTTCCGGTGGGCGGCCAATGCGCGCTTCACCGTTAGCGACCACAATCGGGCGCTCAATCAGCTTTGGATTTTCAACCATCGCCTGAATCAGCGCATCTTCCGTGAGGTGGCTGTCGTCCAGGTTTAAGGATTTATAGAGATCTTCTTTCCGGCGCATCAGCTCACGTGCGCTCGCCATGCCCAGCATGCTCAAAAGCTGGCGAAGAGTGGCGGCGTCCGGCGGCGTCTCCAGATAGAGCACCACGTCGGGATCAATGCCGTTCGCTTTCAGCAGGCTCAGCGTGTCGCGACTCTTGGAGCAGCGAGGGTTGTGATAAATTTTAACCTTGTCTGACATGACTTCTCCTTATTACATCTTTTCGTACGGCTTGAACCGTTGCTGCAGCGCGCGCAGCTGATCGATTCGGGCGTCGTAGCGCGCCTGCTGCAGGCTGCCCAGTTTCACCTGCGAACTGGCGCTGCTTAACAGGGAAATCGACTGGTCCAGGCGCCCAACTAGGGCAAAGCCCTCGGCACGCGCGGCTAACTCCTGGTCGCGGTTACCAAGCTGTCCTTCGGTTTGCGCCAGTAAATCCCAGCCGTTTTGATCGTCTTTATGGTCAAAGGTATAGCGATTCAGAATCGTTGCCGCCTCTTTCGGCTGGCCGCCCTGTAAGTAAGCATTCGCCAGGTTGAGCTGCAACACCGGATTGGTGCGCAAATCTTTGGCGTTTTTCAGGCGATTAATCGCATCGGCAGTTTTCTTCTGGCCTAAATCGATGTCGGTTGAGAGATCCAGATACCACGCATTGTTAGGATCGGCGGCCAGCAGCGGCTGGAGCGCTTTGCGCGCCTCATCGTATTTGCTGGCTTCCATCGCCTGCAGCGCACGACCGTACTGGGCTGCATTCTGCTCACGCACATTGCCTTTCGTCAGCGTATCGAGCAGGTCGCTCGTCAGCTGGTTGCGGCCAGAATTATACATGCCGAGGGTTCTGACCTTCGCCATGTAGAAATCCTGCGACGACTGAACGACGACCGGACGCATCTGATTGGCACGGTTACGCGCATCTGAAAGACGGCTTTCTGGCAGGGGGTGGGTCAGCAGAATTTCCGGTGGGCGAGTGGAGTAGCGCGCCTGATCGAGCAATTTTTCGAGGAAGGTCGGCATCGCCTGCGGATCAAAACCAGAGCGCTGGAGCACCTGAATGCCGATGCGGTCTGCTTCCTGTTCGTTCTGCTGGGTAAAGCTGATCATCCCCTGACGCGTCCCGGCGAGCGTCCCGGTCAGGGCGGCCATGCCGGCCTGCGGGCTGGCCATCGCCAGCAGAATCGAACCTAACGCGCCGACCCAGGTCAGCGGCGCATTTTTTTTCTGATCTTCCATGGCACGCGCCAGATGGCGCTGAGTGACGTGGGAGATTTCGTGCGCCATTACCGACGCAAGCTGGCTTTCGTTGTCGGAATAACGGAATAACGCCGAATGCAGCACCACGTTACCGCCGAAGAAGGCGAAGGCGTTGATTTCGTCGTTATTAATTAAATAGAAGTGGAAGGGGGTTTTGACGGAGTCGGCGTGGGCCACAAGGCGCATGCCGAGACCGTTGATATATTGCACCAGCAGCGGGTCATTAATCAGCGGCGCGCTGCCGCGAAGCTGACGCACGTAGTAATCACCCATCTGCATTTCTTGTCCGATGGAGAGCGTGCTTCCTGCTGAGGTACCCATATCCGGCAATGTATCGGACGTGTCAGCGAAAGCTGGCACCATTTGACCGACAGTCAGCGCGGCAATAAGCGTTGCAACCAGAGTTTTTTTCAACTGCCTGAACATAACCTCTGCCCTGTATTTTGGATGTACCCATTTGACCGAAGAACGTGCATATCGTTCACCTTCTGCTGCTCTGCGAGTGTAGCCGTGTTACGGCCTGAAGAAAATCCCAAACGCCCGCCTTTTGCGTTTCGTGACGCAGCGTCAAAAATGGAAAGTCTTTTGTGTGACAGTTAGATACAATTCGCCTCTCGCTCCAGCCATCAGATTCAGGGAAGGGTTGTATGCTCGAAATGTTAATGCAGTGGTATCGGCGCCGTTTCAGCGACCCCGAAGCTATTGCTTTGCTGGTTATTCTGGTCGCCGGGTTCGGTATTTTGTTCTTCTTCAGCGGGCTGCTGGCGCCGCTGCTCGTTGCCCTGGTACTGGCCTATCTTCTCGAATGGCCGACAGTGCGCCTTGAAAAAATCGGCTGCTCCCGCCGCTGGGCAACCAGCATTGTGCTGATCCTGTTCGTCGGCATTCTGTTGCTGATGTCGTTTGTGGTGATGCCGGTTGCCTGGCAGCAGGGGATCTACCTGATCCGCGATATGCCGGGGATGCTCAATAAACTCTCCGATTTTGCCGCCACGCTGCCACGCCGTTATCCGGCGCTGATGGATGCGGGTATTATTGATGCGATGGCGGAAAATATGCGCGCCCGCATCATGACGATGGGCGATTCGGTGGTGAAATATTCCCTCGCCTCGCTGGTGGGCCTGCTAACGCTGGCGGTCTATCTGGTGCTGGTGCCGCTGATGGTCTTCTTCCTCGTGAAGGACAAAGAGCAGATGCTCAACGCCGTGCGCCGTATTTTGCCGCGCAATCGCGGCCTGGCGGGGCAGGTGTGGAAAGAGATGAACCAGCAGATCACCAACTACATTCGCGGCAAAGTGCTGGAGATGATTGTGGTCGGCGTCGCGACCTGGATTGGGTTTGTGATCTTTGGTCTGAATTATTCGCTGCTGCTGGCGGTGCTGGTGGGCTTCTCGGTGCTAATTCCCTATATCGGCGCATTCGTGGTGACCATTCCGGTGGTCGGCGTGGCGCTGTTCCAGTTTGGTCTGGGTACAGAATTCTGGAGCTGTTTCGCAGTCTACCTGATTATTCAGGGGCTGGACGGCAACCTGCTGGTACCGGTGCTGTTCTCGGAGGCGGTGAACCTTCACCCGCTGGTGATCATCCTGTCGGTGGTGATTTTTGGGGGGCTGTGGGGCTTCTGGGGGGTGTTCTTTGCCATCCCGCTGGCGACGCTCATTAAAGCGGTCGTGCATGCGTGGCCGGATGTGCCTGCGGTGGAAGAATAAAAAAAATCCCGGTTCACTGAACCGGGATTTTTCGTTTAATCAGGCGTTCGCTTTCAGCCAGTCGAGCACCACGTCGTGGTGGTTGCTGGTTTTGAAATCATTAAACACATGTTCAACTTTGCCATCGGCATCAATCAGGAAGCTGATGCGATGAATGCCGTCGTAGGTTTTGCCCATAAAGGTCTTCTCACCCCAGACGCCAAATTGCTCGCAAACCTGATGGTCTTCATCGGAGAGCAGCGTAAAGTTCAGCAGCTCTTTTTCAGCGAAGCGTGACAGTTTTTCTGACTTGTCGGTGCTGATTCCCAGCACGTCTACGCCGGCCTTTTTCAAATCATCCATGTTATCGCGTAAACCGCACGCCTGTACGGTACACCCTGGCGTCATGGCTTTCGGGTAGAAATAGACCAGAACACGCTGTCCCTGGAAGTCGGTCAAATTTACTTGCTCGCCGTCTTGATCGGGCAGGCTAAATTTCGGTGCGATGTCACCGGCTTTCAGTGGATTCATTACTCAACTCCATCCTGTTCGTGCTGCGAATAATTGACGACGTTTATACTGCCTTGTGCATTGAGTTCTGTACAGAGTGCTTTGAACGCTTGCTCAATATTTGACGCATCGTGCGAGGCAGGGCTGTGTGCCGTGATCTGAATAAATAATTTTGGCAGCGGTCCGGGCTGTGTGCGGGACACAAGCTCAGCGATGTTCATCTGGTGGCAGTCAAACAGTGCGGTGAAACGTTCGATTAAGTGCGGGGAATCGGTGACTTCAACCTGCACCCAGACGGTCGCCGGCATGGCCGGGCGCGGGCGCGCAGTTGTGCGTTTCATCACGATCAGCAAATCCAGCTCCGCGCCTTTCAGCGGCAACGTGGATTCAATGAGCGTAATCGCGTTCCATGTCCCGGACAACAGCATGATAAACGTGAACTCGTCACCCAGCATCGCAAGGCGGCTGTCTTCAATATTACAGCCGCAACTGCTGACGTGGCGGGTGATGGTGTTCACAATACCGGCTCTGTCGGCACCCAGCGCAGTGATAACCAGGTAATGTTGTGATGAGGTTGTCAAACCTGTTCTTCCTTTGCGTGGTTAAGTCATCCTAAGGAAAGCATAAAAAAAACATGCATACAACAGCCTGGACGCCTTACGTCGCTTGCTTTTATTACAGTTCCAAACGTACCATTGAGAATCTTGTTTGCACAGAGGATGGCCCATGTTCACGGGAAGTATTGTTGCGCTTGTTACGCCGATGGATGAGAAAGGTAATGTCTGCCGGTCAAGCCTGAAAAAACTGATTGATTACCATGTCGCCAACGGGACGTCGGCGATCGTTTCCGTAGGGACTACCGGTGAATCTGCCACCCTGAGCCATGAAGAACACGGCGATGTGGTGATGATGACCGTCGAACTGGCTGACGGGCGTATCCCGGTTATCGCCGGAACGGGTGCAAATGCAACCGCCGAGGCCATCAGCCTGACCCAGCGTTTTAACAACAGCGGCATTGTCGGCTGCCTGACGGTGACCCCGTACTACAACCGCCCAACGCAGGAAGGTCTGTTCCAGCATTTCAAAGCCATCGCTGAACATACTGACTTGCCACAAATTCTGTATAATGTGCCGTCGCGTACTGGCTGCGATATGCTGCCGGAAACCGTAGGCCGTCTCTCGAAAGTTAAAAATATTATCGCAATTAAAGAGGCGACCGGGAACTTAAGCCGCGTTCACCAGATCAAAGAGCTGGTTTCAGACGACTTTATCCTGCTCAGTGGGGATGACGCGACCGCGCTGGACTTCATGCAGCTCGGTGGTCATGGCGTGATTTCCGTGACGTCTAACGTAGCCGCGCGCGATATGGCCGAAATGTGCAAACTGGCTGCGGCGGGTCATTTCGACGAAGCTCGCTTGATTAACCAGCGTCTGATGCCGCTGCACACAAAATTATTTGTCGAACCCAATCCGATCCCAGTGAAATGGGCATGTAAGGAGTTGGGACTTGTAGCGACCGACACGCTGCGTCTGCCGATGACCCCCATTACCGACCACGGTCGCGAAGTGGTCACCGGGGCGCTGAAGCATGCCGGTTTGCTGTAGAGTTTAGGGAGATTTGATGGCTTACTCAGTACAGAAGTCGCGCCTGGCGAAGGTTGCGGGTGTTTCGCTTGTTATGCTCCTCGCAGCCTGTAGTTCAGACTCGCGCTACAAGCGCCAGGTGAGCGGTGATGAATCCTATCTGGATGCAACGCCGCTTGCTGAACTTCATGCGCCAGCGGGTATGATCCTGCCGATTCAAAACGGCGATTACAACATTCCTGTCACTAACAGCAGTGGTGCAGTAGGCAAAGCGCTGGACATTCGTCCACCGGCACAGCCACTGGCGCTGGTGAGCGGTGCCCGCACCCAGTTTACGGGTGACACGGCTACGCTTCTGGTCGAAAACGGTCGTGGCAACACCCTGTGGCCGCAGGTGGTCAGCGTGATTCAGTCGAAGAACTACGCGATTGATAAGCGTGACGACGCCAGTCAGAGTCTGACGACCGACTGGATCGAATGGAACCGTCTGGATGAAGATCAGCAGTACCGTGGTCGTTATCAAGTCTCTGTCAAACCGCAGGGTTATCAGCAGGCCGTCACGGTCAAACTGCTGAACCTGGAGCAGGCTGGCAAGCCAGTGGCGGATGCGGCCTCGCTGCAGCGCTACAGCACTGAAATGCTGAACGTGATTGCTTCTGGTCTCGATAAAAACGCGACCGATGCAGCGAACTCCGCGCAGAGCCGCAATGGCGTGACTTTCGATGTGCAGAGCGCAGCGGATGACACCGGCCTGCCAATGCTGGTAGTGCGCGCACCGTTCCAGCAAACCTGGCAGCGTCTGCCAGCCGTGCTTGAAAAAGCCGGTATGAAAGTGACCGACAGCACCCGTTCAACGGGCAGCATCACGGCCACTTACAAACCGCTTTCCGATAGCGCATGGCAGGAACTGGGTGCCAGCGATCCTGGCCTCGCGTCCGGCGATTACAAAATTCAGGTCGGTGACCTCGATAACCGCAGCAGCTTGCAGTTCATCGATCCGAAAGGTCACACGCTGACCCAGTCGCAGAACGATGCGCTGGTCGCAGTCTTCCAGGCTGCATTCAGCAAATAAAAAACAGGGCTGGTTAATCCAGCCCTTTTTATTTTCGTGCCACGCAAACGTGTGCGTGGCATAATATCCCGAGATTTTTGTACTTATCATCACACCAGGAGTAATGAAGATGCAGAAGCAAGCTGAGTTGTATCGTGGCAAAGCGAAGACCGTATACAGCACCGAAAACCCGGATCTGTTGGTGCTCGAGTTCCGCAATGATACGTCAGCAGGGGATGGCGCACGCATTGAGCAGTTCGATCGTAAGGGCATGGTAAACAACAAGTTCAACCATTTCATTATGAGCAAACTCGCCGAAGCCGGTATCCCGACTCAGATGGAAGCGTTGCTGTCCGATACGGAGTGTCTGGTGAAAAAACTGGATATGGTCCCGGTCGAATGCGTGGTGCGTAACCGCGCGGCAGGCTCCCTGGTGAAACGTCTGGGTATTGAAGAAGGCATCGAACTGAACCCGCCGTTGTTCGACCTGTTCCTGAAAAATGACGAAATGCACGATCCCATGGTCAATGAATCCTACTGCGAAACCTTCGGTTGGGTGAGCAAAGAGAACCTGGCGCGCATGCAGGAGCTGACTTACAAAGCCAACGACGTGCTGAAAAAGCTGTTTGATGACGCGGGCCTGATCCTGGTCGACTTCAAACTGGAGTTCGGTCTGTACAAAGGTGAAGTGGTGCTGGGTGATGAGTTCTCCCCGGACGGCAGTCGTCTGTGGGACAAAGAGACCCTGGATAAAATGGACAAAGACCGTTTCCGTCAGAGCCTGGGTGGCCTGATTGAAGCGTACGAAGCCGTCGCGCATCGTCTGGGCGTTAAACTCGATTAATTCCCTTACGGGCCAAAGGGTGGAAACATCCTTTGGCTTGTTACCTTTGTTTCCTATGGTAATCCGTCCGTTAACCGCCTACGATCACTCTATTCATATTGAGAAAGTTTCGAGGTGGTTATGCGCTGGCAAGGGCGTCGTGAAAGTGACAATGTAGAAGACAGGCGCAGCAGTGGCGGCATGCGACTTCCCGGCGGTAAAGGCGGCATTGTTCTGCTGATTATCGTGCTGGTGGCGGGCTACTACGGTGTCGATCTGACCGGTTTAATGACCGGAGAACCGGTTCCACAACAACAGCAATCTCAGCGCTCCATCAGTCCGAACGAAGATGAAGCCGCAAAATTCACCTCTGTCATTCTTGCGACCACTGAAGATACGTGGAGCCAGCAGTTTGAAAAAATGGGCCGCACCTACCAGCAGCCAAAACTGGTGATGTACCGTGGCGCGACGCGCACGGGATGCGGCACCGGGCAGTCTGTAATGGGGCCGTTCTATTGCCCGGCAGACAGCACCGTCTATATCGATCTCTCCTTCTATGACGACATGAAACGCAAACTTGGCGCTGACGGCGATTTTGCCCAGGGCTACGTGATTGCGCATGAAGTCGGTCACCACGTACAAAAACTGCTCGGCATCGAACCGAAAGTGCGTCAACTGCAGCAAAGCGCCTCGCAGACTGAAATCAACCGCTTGTCCGTGCGTATGGAACTGCAGGCCGACTGCTTCGCAGGCGTCTGGGGCCATAGCATGCAGCAGCAGGGCGTGCTGGAGTCGGGCGATCTGGAAGAGGCGCTCAACGCCGCACAGGCTATCGGCGACGACCGTCTGCAACAGCAAAGTCAGGGGCGCGTGGTGCCAGACAGCTTCACCCACGGCACTTCCGAAGAACGCTACACCTGGTTTAAACGTGGTTTTGCGAGTGGCGATCCGGCTCAGTGCAATACCTTTGGTAAAGCCATGTGATGTCGCGCGGCAGGGAAGAGGCGGTCTCCGGGTTTGAACAACTGGCCGCACAGCTACAGCGGGAAGGTCATCGCCGGTTGCTGGTGCTCAGCGGTAGCGATACGTGGTCGCAGACACAGGCTTTGACGCTTCGCGACGCGCTTTCCGGCGACTGGCTGTGGGTCGGAAACGACGCGACCGTTGAGCCGCACTGCGCGCCGCAGGCGCTAAAAAATCTGCTGGGGCGCGAGTATCGTCACGCGATTTTCGATGCCCGTTGCGGTTTTGATGTCGCAGCCTTAGCGGCGCTGAGCGGCACATTACGCGCGGGCAGCCTGTTGGTGTTACTCACGCCTCCCTTCGCCGTCTGGCCCGGTCAAACCGACAGTGATTCGCTTCGCTGGAGCGACAGCGATACCCCCATCGCAACGCCGCATTTTGTTCACCATTTTTGTCGGGTGGTGAGCGCCGATCCCGATGCGTTGATCTGGCATGAACACCAGCCCTTACCTGATTTTCCCTTGCCTTCGGCACCCGACTGGCAGCCTGCTAGCGGCGAGCCGCAGCGCGAACAGGCTGCCATTCTGGCGGCACTAAGTGAGATGGAAACCGGCGTAGCGGTGGTGACGGCACCGCGCGGGCGGGGGAAATCCGCGCTCGCAGGGATGCTGTTACGCCGCATTTCGGGGCGGGCTATCGTCACTGCGCCTGCGAAAGGGGCAACAGACGTCATCGCCCGCTTCGCGGAAAATCACTATCACTTTATGGCACCGGATGCGTTGCTTGCCTCAGACCAGCAGGCCGACTGGCTGGTGGTTGATGAAGCCGCCGCCATTCCCGGCCCGCTGCTGGAACAGCTGGTGTCGCGTTTTCCGCGCGTATTACTTACGACGACAGTGCAGGGCTACGAAGGCACCGGGCGCGGCTTTTTACTCAAATTCTGCGCGCGTTTTAGCGGCCTGCACTCGTTCTCGCTCTCGGCCCCCATTCGCTGGGCTGCGGGTTGCCCCCTTGAGCGCGTGATAGCGGATGCATTGTTATTTGATGACGACGTCGTGGACGCGATTCCAGGCGGCACACCCGAGATCATCTCCCTGGAACAAAACGCCTGGGAGAGCCAGCCACAGCTTGCTGCTGATATCTACCGGCTCTTGTGCTCAGCGCACTACCGCACCTCACCCCTGGATTTGCGCCGGATGATGGACGCGCCGGGCCAGCATTTTGCCGTCGCCCGCGCCGGGAAAGCGCTGGCAGGGGCGCTATGGCTGGTAGACGAGGGTGGGTTAACGCCAGCGTTGAGCCAGGCCGTGTGGGCAGGCTACCGACGTCCGCGCGGAAATCTGGTGGCGCAATCTCTTGCCGCCCACGGCGGATCACCGCTGGCGGCGGCGCTTGTCGGGCGGCGCGTCACCCGCGTAGCGGTGCATCCTGCGCGTCAGCGCGAGGGCATCGGCCAGGCGCTGACGGGCAGCGCAGGTGCGCACCGACAGCAGGATTATCTCTCCGTCAGCTTTGGCTATACCGAGGAGCTGTGGCGCTTCTGGCAGCGCTGCGGCTTTGTGCTGGTGCGTATGGGCAGTCATCGCGAGGCCAGCAGCGGCTGCTACACGGCGATGGCGCTGCGGCCCATCAGCGAGGCGGGGCAGGCACTGTGCGCACAGGAACATCAGCGCCTGTGCCGCGATGCGCGGATCATTGAACGCTGGAACGGCGAAAAGATCCCGGTAGACGATCGCTGGGAGACTACCCTTAATGATGATGACTGGCTGGAGTTAAGCGGTTTCGCCTTTGCCCATCGTCCTCTCTCGACGTCCGCAGCAGCGCTCACGCGCCTGTTGCTGGCGGTACCTTTACCGCTGGAGGCCCTGCGCGGCAGGCTGGAAGAGGGCAAAGAGGACGTGCAACTGTGCGCCGACCTGGCACTTCACGGACGTAAGACGTTACTCATACGACAGCGCCAGGAGGCCGTGAAGGCTCTTGAATCGCTTGATCGCTGCCGCTGCGAGCGGCTCAAAAGTGACGTATTGCAATGGCAATTTTTTCAATGACTTCTTCAATGAAGTGGCATGGTCATTACCCCGCAGAGGCGTAAAATCCTGACTATCAATTAAGGAGACTGCCATGAAACATGACCATTTTGTTGTCCAAAGCCCTTCTGCCCCAGCGCAACAACTGCTGCTGCTGTTTCATGGCGTCGGTGATAATGCAGTGAATATGGGGCAAATCGGCAGCTGGTTTGCGCCGATTTTCCCCGACGCACTCATCGTCAGCATTGGCGGCGTAGAGCCTTGCGGCCCACAGGGGCGTCAGTGGTTTTCTGTGCAGGGCGTGACGGAAGAGAATCGTCAGGCACGCATCGATGCCATCATGCCGACCTTTATCGACACCGTACGCTACTGGCAACAGCAGAGCGGTGTAAGTGCTGGAGCAACCGCGCTGATTGGTTTCTCGCAGGGGGCGATTATGTCGCTGGAGAGCGTGAAAGCACAGCCGGGGCTGGTCTCGCGTGTGATTGCCTTTAACGGCCGCTTTGCAACTCTGCCACAGAGTGCCACGACAGCAACCACCATCCACCTGATTCACGGCGGTGAAGACCGCGTGATTGAGTTGTCCCATGCGGTGGCGGCTCAGGAAGCGCTAATTCGTGAAGGGGGAGATGTGACGCTGGATATTGTTGATGAACTGGGTCACGCCATTGACGATCGCAGCATGCAGTTCGCGCTGGATCACCTGCGCTTTACCGTGCCGAAGCACTATTTCGACGAAGCGTTAAGCGGCAGCAAGCCAAACGACGACGATATTGTCGAATTTATGTAAGTTCAACCCCCTCTCCCGTGGGAGAGGGGGTTTTTGAAACTATTTCTTCTGGTCTTTCTTCGGCCAGTTGTCGTCATCGTCCCACTTATCGTTAAAATCACGATGCGGGGGAAGCTCAGGTTTGTTGGCGAGGAACTTCTTATGGTCCACGCGCTTCAGATCTTTGATCACGTTCAGCAGCACGCCTACCAGAAACACCAACACCAGAATCCACCAATATTTAGCCAGCCAGTCCATTCGCTATTCCTTCTCAGAGCAATCGTCAGGCGACGAGTTGCTCCATAATACGTTGATACATACGAGCCAGTAGCTGCAAATCAGCCGCGTTCACGCATTCATTGATTTTATGAATGGTGGCGTTTACTGGGCCCAGTTCGACAACCTGCGCACCCATGCGGGCGATAAAGCGTCCGTCTGATGTGCCACCGGTCGTCAGGAGCTGCGGTTTGATCTCATTATAGTGCGCGATAGCGTTTACCACCGCATCCACCAGCTTGCCGCGCTGGGTCAGGAACGGCTGGCCGGAAAGCCACCAGTCCAGGGTGTAGCGCAGTTCGTATTTATCCAGCAGAGCAATCACGCGGGATTTGATCATCTCGTCGGTCAGTTCCGTGCTAAAGCGGAAGTTGAACTGCACGAAAAGATCGCCCGGAATAACGTTGTTGCTGCCGGTGCCCGCCTGAACGTTGGCGATCTGCATGCTGGTCGGCGGGAAGAATTCATTGCCTTTATCCCACTCGATTCCCACCAGCTCGCTCAGCATTGGCGCCGCGCGATGTACCGGGTTATCAGCGAGATGCGGATAGGCCACGTGGCCCTGCACGCCGTGGATGGTCAGGTTGCAGGTCAGTGAGCCGCGACGGCCATTTTTCACCACGTCACCGACCACTTCCGTGCTCGACGGCTCGCCCACCAGGCAATAATCCAGGCGTTCGCGGCGTTCCATCAGCGCTTCGACCACCTTCACCGTGCCATTTTTAGCGCTGGCTTCTTCGTCGGAGGTGATCAAAAACGCGAGGCGATTTTTGTGGTTCGGGTGCTGGGCGACAAAGCGTTCGGCGGCCACCACCATCGCAGCCAGCGAGCCTTTCATGTCAGCCGCGCCGCGGCCAAACAACATGCCATCGCGGATGGTGGGTTCGAAAGGAGGATTGATCCAGCGATCGGCGTCACCCGCAGGGACGATATCGGTGTGTCCGGCAAAAGCCAGCGTTTCGCCCTGGCCGCGCCATGCCCAGAAGTTCTGGGTGTCGCCAAAATCCATACGCTCAACGGTAAAACCAATGGCGCGCAGGCGCTCAATCATTAATGCCTGACAACCTGCATCGTCCGGGCTAAGGGAGGGACGGCGAATAAGCTGCTGAGTCAGCTCAATGACCGGGCATGACATAGACTACACCTCAAATATAAGTCTGATAACTGGATTCACTAAAACCCAGCAGCATAGGCTGCCCAGGCGCACAGAGCAATGGGCGTTTGATGATCGCAGGCATTTCGAGCATTAATTTCGCTGCGCTGTCGGCGTCAGTGATGGTATTGCGTACTGATTCATCGAGTTTTCGCCAGGTGGTCCCGCGGGTATTCAGCAGCGCTTCCCAGCCCAGTTCTGCGATGGCGCTATGCAGAAATTCCGCATCCAGGCCATCGGCGCGATAGTCATGAAAGCGATAATCAACGTGGTTTGCCTCAAGGAAGCGGCGTGCTTTTTTGATGGTGTCGCAATTTTTAATGCCGTACATCACAATCATCGTGAATCCTTTTGTCTTTATTAATAACAAACGTTCAATTTTTTCGACTTTATAATGTTCAGAGAAATATAACACATTCAGCTTATCGTTAATTCTGCTATGCCGATTAATTCAACGTACAACTGTTCGCTGAATAGTGTTTCATTTTTTACGCATAAAAGTCCAGCCGCGTAAAATTTCTTTTAAAGTCAGTCCAGAATAAGATTATCACCCGCTCGCATGGTTGTTTCTAAATATTGCTATTGGTCACATAAAATTAAAGATAATCGCGCCATATTTGTCTCAGGGCCAGCACAGGAGCGGGGGACACAATCGTAACCATTGATTAAATTATCTTCACAATGACGATATATTCTCATAGAATACGCATAATAATAAGAGAGGTTGTTATGATTGAACGTGAACTGGGGAACTGGAAAGATTTTATCGAAGACATGCTTCGTAAATGATCTTCAGGAAGAACTGCAAGAGCACTTAATTTAGTTATAAAAATGATGTGATAGGTATCAAACAAATCACACGTTAAAAAGGCGGCTATCAAAGCCGCCTTTTTTATTGCCTGATTACTCCGGCTTTTCTTTTAACGGGAAGCGCTGGCGCACCAGCACAAAGAACAGCGGTACGAAGTAAATGGCGAGAATAGTCGCGGAGATCATCCCCCCCATTACGCCGGTCCCGACCGCGTGCTGGCTACTCGAACCTGCGCCAGAACTGGTGGCCATCGGCAGGACGCCAAACACGAACGCCAGCGAGGTCATCAGGATTGGGCGCAGACGCTGACGGCAGGCGTGCAGCGTGGACGACAGCAGATCGTGGCCCTTCGAATTCATCTCATTGGCAAACTCAACGATCAGAATGGCGTTCTTCGCCGACAAGCCGATCACCGTCAACAGACCCACCTGGAAGTAGACATCGTTCTCAAGTCCTCGCATCCAGGTGGCGAGCAGCGCGCCAATCACACCCAGCGGTACCACCAGCATCACCGAGAACGGCACCGACCAGCTCTCATACAGAGCGGCCAGGCACAGGAAGACGACCAGCAGTGAGACGGCATACAGGGCAGGGGCCTGTGCGCCAGACAGTCGTTCCTGATAGGACATGGCCGTCCACTCCAGGCCAAAACCGGCCGGTAGCTGCTGCACCAGTTTTTCCATGGTGTCCATGGCGGTACCGGTACTGACGCCCGGCGCGGCTTCGCCGACGATTTCGAGCGCCGAATAGCCGTTGTAACGCTCAAGTCGTGGAGAGCCGCTCTCCCAGTGAGAGGTGGCAAAGGCGGAGAAGGGCACCATGCCGCCGGAATTGTTACGCACATACCAGAGATTAATGTCGTCCGGCAGCATACGATACGGCGCGGCGGCCTGAACGTAGACCTTCTTCACGCGGCCCCGGTCCATAAAGTCGTTCACATAGCTGGAGCCCCACGCGGTTTGCAGCGTGTCGTTGATATCATCAATAGACACGCCCAGCGCCTGCGCCTTGCGCTGATCGATATCAATCTGCAGCTGCGGGCTGTCATCCAGACCGTTGTGACGCACACGGGTAAGCGATTTATCTTTCCCCGCCAGTTCGAGCAGCTGGTCGCGCGCGGCCATCAGCGCATCGTGTCCGACTCCGGCGTGATCCTGTAATTCCATATCAAAGCCAGCCGAACTGCCGAGGCCGCTGATCGCCGCCGGGCTGCTGGCGAAAACGCGCGCCTCTTTGATGTGGCTAAAGGCTTTGGTGGCACGCTCGATAATGGCGAAAGAGGAGCCGGTCGTGCTATCGCGCTCGTCCCAGTTTTTCAGGCGCACGAACATACGGGCGACGTTCTGCCCGTTCCCGCCGGGGCCGGAACCGACCGTGGAGAACACCGACACAATATTGTCTTTCTCTTTGGTGAAGAAATAGGATTCGACGTTCTCTACCACCTTTAGCGTCTGCTGCTGGGTGGCCCCGCTCGGGAGCTGCACAGAGGTAATAAACATTCCCCGATCTTCCAGCGGCAGGAACGAAGTTGGCAGGCGCAGGAATAAGAAGACCATCCCGCCGAGCAGCAGAACGTAAATCAGCATCCAACGCAGGCTGCGGTGCAGGATTTTCCCCACGCCCGCTTCGTATCGCGCTGCATTGCGGTTGAACATCCGGTTAAACCAGCCGAAGAACCCTTTTTGCCCGTGCTGTTCCCCCTTGTGCAACGGCTTGAGCAAGGTTGCGCAGAGGGCAGGGGTCAGGATCATCGCCACCAGCACCGACAGCACCATCGCTGAGACGATTGTTATCGAGAACTGGCGGTAAATTGCGCCGGTGGTGCCGCCAAAGAAGGCCATCGGCACAAACACAGCGGAGAGCACCATCGCGATGCCGACCAGTGCCCCCTGAATTTGTCCCATCGATTTGCGCGTCGCTTCCCGCGGCGACAGACCCTCTTCGCTCATGATGCGCTCGACGTTCTCCACCACCACGATGGCATCGTCCACCAAAAGGCCTATCGCCAGCACCATCGCAAACATGGTCAGGGTGTTGATGCTGTAACCAAAGGCATAGAGCACGGCAAAGGTGCCGAGCAGCACGACGGGAACGGCAATGGTCGGGATGAGCGTGGCGCGGAAGTTTTGCAGGAACAGGTACATCACGAGGAAGACCAGCGCGATAGCTTCGAGCAGCGTTTTCACCACGTCCTCAATCGAGGCTTTCACGAAAGAGGTGGTTTCATAGGCAACTTTGTATTCCAGCCCATGCGGGAAATACTGGGACAGCTCATCCAGGCGGTCGATCACCAGCTTTGCGGTCGCCATTTCGTTCGCGCCGGAGGCCAATTTCACCCCGATGCCCGACGCCTGATTGCCGTTAAACCGGCTCAAGTAGTCGTACTTTTCAGCGCCCATTTCGACGGTGGCGACGTCGCCGAGCCGCACTTCGGAACCGTCCTGATTCACGCGCAGGGTGATATCGCGGAACTGCTGCGGCGTCTGGAGCAGGGATTGCGAGTTGATGGTGGCGTTCAGCGCTTGTTTATCCACCGACGGCGTACCGCCCAGTTGCCCGACGGCGATTTGCGCGTTCTGGGATTTGATGGCGTTAGTCACATCGGTGGCGGTCATCTGCACGCTGTTCAGCTTCGCCGGGTCCAGCCAGATGCGCATGGAATACTGTGAGCCATAGGCGTCGATATCGCCGACGCCGTTGATACGGCTTAAGGGGTCCTGAATATTACTGGCAACGTAGTCCGAGATATCCTGCTTATCCATCGAGCCGTCGGTCGAGACGAAGGCGATGGTCAGGATGTTGGAATCCCCGGTTTTACGCACCGTCACGCCCTGGTTCTGCACCGCCTGCGGCAGCTTACGCATCGCCGACTGCAGCTGGTTTTGCACCTGCTGCACCGCTTCATCGGGATCGGAACCGGCGGTAAAGCTTAACGTCACCGTCGCCTGGCCAGTCGCGCTGCTCTGGGACGACATGTACATCAGGTTATCCAGCCCGGTCATGTTCTGTTCAATCACCTGAGTGACCGTATTTTCCAGCGTTTGCGCCGATGCGCCCGGGTAGTTCGCGGTAATACGCACGTTCGGCGGAGCCAGGTCTGGGTATTGCTCCACAGGTAAAGACAAAATAGCGAGAGTGCCCGTCAGACATAAAATAATTGCCAGCACCCAGGCAAAAATGGGGCGATCAATGAAAAAATTCGCCATTAAAGTAAGACCTCGTAAGCTTGCATCGTTATTGTTTATTGCCCGCTTAACTCTAGCGGCAAGGCGGATGCCAAACGTGGAGAAAAAAAGGAGATAGTGTAAATTATCATGCGCATTTACAGCGCCTTGTTAACTTTCCGCCCTGTCGATTATTACCTGGTGGCGTCGCATCAGCATGACGGTTTCCGGCAATTTACCGTTATTTACCCGCTTCAGGTTCCGGCGTGCGAAAACGAATACACACCTGCGTCCCGCCGTTTTGCGGCTGCGAGAAGCCGAGCGTGCCACCCAGTCGCTCCGCACGTTCGCGCATAATGTTCAGACCGTAGTGTCCTGGCGGTTCGCTGGCGTCGCCAATCCCAATGCCATTATCCCGAATATAGACCGTGTGCTCGCCATCCGGTGCGGTCACGCAACTGACCGTAATCACCGTCGCGTTGGCGTGTTTGATGGCGTTCAGCACCGCCTCACGCACGATCTGCAACAGATGAACCTGCTTTTGCGCATCCAGCGCCAGGGACGAGAGACGACAGTCCAGCTCCAGTTTCGCACTGGTCTGGCTTTGCAGCCCTTCAAGGGCCTCCTGCAAAGCCGCGGGAAGATTGGAGTGGTTCAGCGTCAGGCGGAAGGTGGTCAACAGCTCGCGGAGCTGGCGCCAGGCGTTGTTCAGCTCGCGCGAGAAATCGGTGATGATGGTCTGCGCCGGGACGTTATCGTCCGGCACCGCACGCTTGAGCAGCGCCAGCTGAATGCGCAGGTAGGAGAGCACCTGCGCCAGTGAGTCGTGCAGTTCGCGGGCAATGGTGGCGCGCTCTTCCATCAGCAGCAACTGCTGGAAATGCTTTTGCGCCTGATTGAAATAGAGCCCGCGCCCAAGCATCGTCGCCACGTTTTTCATCAGCGGCTCCGGCACGATGTTCTCGCTCTGCCAGCGCAGCTCACCGAAGCGCGTCTCCTGCATAACCACCGGCAGGGTGAAGGTCTGCTGTTCCGCTTTTTTCACCCCTTCACACAGCTGCCAGTTGTCGCTGGCCTGCAGTTCCAGATAGCTCATTCCAGTATATTCCTGAACAATCTGGATGATATGGCGGAAACTATGGGGGTCTATCTGGCTGGTATTCAGCGCCTGAGAGCACTTGAACAGCATTTCGAGCTGCTGGTGGGCTTCGTTCAGGTGACGGGTCTTCTCTTCGACGGTAATTTCCAGCGAGCGATAGTGTTTATGTAGCTCAGCGGACATATGGTTGAAGGTGCGCGAGAGCAGCCCCAACTCGTTGGGCAGGTGCGTGTCATCGGCCTGAAAGTCGAAATTCCCCTGTTCCATTTTCTGGCTGGCGAACACCAGATGATTGAGCGGTGCGACCACCTCCCGGCGGATCCCGCGCAGGGTCATAACCACCAGCAGCAAAATCCCCACGCCGCCCGCCAGGGAAATAGCGACCACCAGCTGCATTTTATGTTCTGCATAGTGCTGAAGAGCCAGCACGAAGGTGTCTATACGCTCCACATACTGCTGAATATGGTCCTGATACCAGGTTTTATCTCCCGCTTCGAGATGGTTGTCCATCTCAGCCCACGCCAGCTGCAGCTGCTGATATCCCGTTTTCACCGACGCCGGTACATACCAGCGATCGAGTTCTTGCAGGACGGGCAAGTTCAGGGTCTTTTGCCAGTGGAGACGGTGGGCGGAAAAATCAGCGCTGTTGCGCTCCAGATCGTAGCCGAGCCGGTAACTTTGCATGCGTAAAGAGCCTGCAATATTAATGGCTTCGGCATCGCGCAGACTGCTGGCAAGCGTCATCAACGCAATGCCGCTGGTCAGAACGGAGAGCAAAATAATGGAGATGAAAGCCCGGGCCAGGCTTCCTGATACAGGACGTTTAACGATCACAACTCGGCTTCCTGAATGTAACTGAAACGCAATTTCACCTGCGATGAAATAAATTGATCTGCCGCAGGGATGTCGTCATTAGTCCCATAACTTGGGCAAATGACCATTGCCTGGGACTATCGGGGTCGTCAATATTCTTATAAAAAATAGGGTTAATGCTACCAGAACAGGTGCCTTTATGAATCGTTTTATTATGGCCGATAACCTGCAATGTATTGGCTGTCACGCCTGCGAAGTCGCCTGCGTGATGGCGCACAATCATGAACAACATGTTTTAAGCCAGCGCCAGTTTATCCCGCGCATTACGGTGCTGAAAGAGGGTAAACGGCGCAGCGCGGTCACTTGTCATCACTGCGAAAACGCCCCCTGCGCGCAAAGCTGCCCCAATGGGGCGATTGCTAAAAGCCACGACAGCGTACAGGTGAATCAGCAAAAATGCATTGGTTGCAAAGCCTGTGTGGTCGCCTGTCCGTTTGGCACCATGGAGATCGTGGTCACGCCCGTGTCCGATGGGCAGGTTAAAGCCACGGCGCACAAATGCGATTTGTGCCACGACAGGCCGCAGGGCCCGGCGTGCGTGGAGAATTGTCCGGCCGATGCCCTGACGCTGGTGACGCCAGAAGTGCTGCATCGTCTGGCGAAAGCCCGCCGTTTACGCGCGGCCTGCCAGGAGGCTCAACCGTGGCACAGCGAGGCAACGCCGGTTGCGTCACCACACACCAAGATCCAGCAAATGCAGGCCCTTACGGCGCGCGGCGAGCCGGATAAGCTCAGCCCGCAGGCGCGTGCAGACAATTTCGATGAAATCTATCTGCCGTTTCGCGCAGAGCAGGCGCACCGCGAAGCGGCACGCTGCCTGAAATGCGGAGAGCACTCCATCTGCGAATGGACCTGTCCGCTGCACAACCACATTCCGCAGTGGATTGAGCGCGTAAAAGCCGGGGATATCGACGCGGCGGTGGAACTGTCCCATCAGACCAACTGTTTGCCGGAAATCACCGGGCGCGTCTGTCCGCAGGACCGGTTGTGCGAAGGGGCCTGCACGGTACGCGATGAATCCGGCGCGGTAACCATTGGCAATATCGAACGCTACATCTCTGACCAGGCGCTGGCGGCAGGCTGGCGGCCCGATTTGACCGGCGTCGCCTCCGTCGATAAGCGTATTGCGATTGTTGGCGCAGGCCCTGCGGGGCTGGCCTGTGCCGACGTGCTGATCCGCCACGGCGTGAGCGTCACGGTCTATGACCGGCACCCGGAGATCGGCGGATTACTCACCTTTGGTATTCCGGCGTTCAAACTGGATAAATCCCTGCTGGCACGGCGACGGGAGATTTTCACCGCCATGGGAATACAGTTCGAACTCAACTGTGAAGTGGGTAAAGACCTGCCGATGTCTCAGTTGCTCGGCGAATACGACGCGGTGTTTATCGGTGTGGGAACCTATCGCTCGATGAAAGCGGGCATTCCGCACGAAGATGCGCCGGGAGTGTACGACGCCTTACCTTTCCTGGTGGCGAATACTCGCCATTTGATGGGGCTTGCGGCCTCAGCGTCCGAACCCTTTATCGATGTCACCGGATTAAACGTGGTGGTACTCGGCGGCGGGGATACGGCGATGGACTGCGTGCGCACCGCGCTGCGCCATCAGGCGGCAAAAGTGACCTGCGCCTATCGTCGGGATGAGGCCAACATGCCTGGCTCGAAAAAAGAGGTCAAGAACGCCAAAGAAGAGGGGGCGCACTTTGAATTCAACGTGCAGCCCGTCGAACTGGTTCTGGATGCGTCGGGCAAGGTGAACGGCATTCGCCTGCTGCGCACCCGGCTTGGTGAACCGGATGCGCAGGGGCGGCGGCGTCCAGTGCCTGTCGAGGGCAGTGAGTTTGTGATGCCTGCTGATGCGGTGATCATGGCGTTTGGCTTTAACCCGCACTCGATGCCGTGGCTACAGGCGCAGGGGGTGAATGTCGATGACTGGGGCCGTATCGTGGCGAGCGTGGACAGTCCCTATCGCTACCAGACCAGCCATCCGCAGATTTTTGCCGGCGGTGACGCGGTGCGCGGTGCTGATCTGGTGGTTACGGCGATGGCCGAAGGGCGTCACGCCGCACAAGGGATGATGGACTGGCTGCAAATCAAACGGCCAAACTCCCACTAATCAGCGGGGCGACAAAGCGGGCTTCTCGGCGTACTATGAATCACTCATTACGTCCTGGAGCCCGTATGAGCCTGAAAATTGAGATCATCAAAGATAAAATCCTCTCAGAAAATTATTTTGTCCTGCGCAACATTACCTACGATTTAACTCACCACGGCGACGTCGTCCGCCACAAGCGCGAAGTCTACGATCGCGGCAACGGTGCCACCATCCTGTTATACAGTCGTGAAAAGCAAACCGTCGTGCTGATCCGCCAGTTCCGCATTGCGACCTGGGTGAATGGCAACCCGGATGGACGCCTGATTGAAACCTGCGCCGGGCTGCTGGATAACGACGAACCCGAAGTCTGTATCCGCAAGGAAGCCATCGAAGAGACGGGCTTTGAAGTGGGAGACGTTACGAAGCTGTTTGAGCTGTACATGTCCCCCGGCGGCGTGACGGAGCTTATCCACTTCTTTATTGCCGAATACACCGACGCACAGCGCAGCAACGCGGGCGGCGGCGTTGAGGACGAAGCCATCGACGTGCTGGAAATTCCTTATACTCAGGCGCTGGAAATGGTAAAAACCGGTGAAATTCGTGATGGTAAGGCGTTGATACTGCTCCAGTATTTACAGCTGTCTGGCCTAATGTCTTGATTAATAAACTATCGCTAAATCATAATCCAGATAAATCTATCCGATAAATCCGATTGAGCAACCCCGGACAGAACACGAAGATACAGCCAGTTTTCGAGTTTCTGCTTCCGGGATTGTGCCTTCCATGCGTCACAGCATTCTTCTTTTTTTACTCCTCAGCATACTGCCTCTGCCACTGGTTTGGGCGGCGCCTGCACAGCAGTCGTTTTCTGACTGGCAGGTCACCTGCAACAACCAGAACTTTTGCGTCGCGCGCAATACCGGTGAGCATCAAGGGCTGGTGATGACGCTAAGCCGCAGCGCGGGGGCCAAAACGGATGCCAATTTGCGGATTGATCTGGGGGGGCTGGAAACGTCGCCGGTGAAAGAAGCGCCCATCGCGCCGCGCCTGCTGCTGGACGGTGCGCCGTTGACGCTGGATGCGCAGCGCTGGAAGCTGTCGCCATGGCATCTGGTGACCGATGATACTGCGACTATCGCCGCGTTTCTGAAAACCATTCAGGAAGGGGAGGCGCTGACGCTCAAAGGCGGAAAACAGATTGTCTCTCTGGCCGGGCTGAAGGCGGCGTTATTGTTTATTGATTCCCAGCAAAAGCGTGTGGGAAGCGAAACCGCGTGGATTAAAAAGGGCGACGAACCGCCGCTGAGCGTGCCACCGGCTCCGGCGCTGAAAGAGGTCGCGGTGGTCAATCCGACGCCGACGCCCCTGACGCATGAAGAGCTGAACGATCTACTGGATTACGGCAGCTGGCGCATGAACAACAGCCAGTGTTCGCTCGACCCTAACCGTCGCGAAGTGCGGGTGATGGCCTTAACGGATGACAAAGCGTTGCTGATGATAAGCTGCGAAGCGGGGGCCTACAACACGGTGGATCTGGCGTGGCTGGTGTCGCGTAAAAAGCCGTTTGCCGCCCGAACCGTGCGGCTGCGTCTGCCGTTTGTCTCGTCAAGCGAGAGTAGCGAGATGGAGCTGATGAATGCTCGGTTTGATGAGAAAACGCGTGAACTGACGACGCTGGCGTTAGGGCGTGGCATGGGCGACTGCGGTATCCAGACCCGCTGGCGGTTTGACGGCCAGCGTTTTCGTCTGGTGCGGTATGCCGAAGAGCCGAGCTGCGATAACTGGCATGGGCCAGATGCCTGGCCCACGTTGTGGATTACGCGCTAACCTGCTCGGTACGCTCACGCACTTAAGCGCGAACTACAGCACGCCGAGCGCCTTCTCGACCACGTTCTCAACCGTAAAGCCAAAGTACGGGAACAGCTTATCCGCTGGGGCCGATTCACCGTACCCCGTCATCCCGACGATAGCCCCTTTCAGGCCGACATATTTGTACCAATAGTCGGCAATCCCCGCCTCCACGGCCACGCGCGCGGCGACGTTTGAAGGGAGCACGGATTCCCGGTAGGCCTCATCCTGCGCATCAAAAATATCCGTCGAAGGCAGAGAGACCACGCGAACGGCGTGCCCCTCGGCGGTCAGCTTCTCTGCCGCTTTCACCGTGATTTCAATTTCCGAACCTGTCGCAATCAAAATCACATCCGGCTTACCGCCGCTGTCTTTCAGGATGTAACCCCCACGGGCGATATTTTTTACCTGCTCCGGCGTACGCTCGATCTGCGCCAGATTCTGACGCGACAGGATCAGCGCCGTCGGCCCGGTGTGGCGCTCAACCGCCAGCTTCCAGCCGACAGCCGCTTCGACCTGATCGCAAGGCCGCCAGGTGCTGAAGTTTGGCGTCAGGCGCAGGCTGGCGAGCTGTTCCACCGCCTGGTGCGTCGGGCCGTCTTCCCCCAGACCGATAGAGTCGTGGGTGTAGACCATGATCTGCCGCGCTTTCATCAGCGCCGCCATACGCGCCGCGTTACGGGCATACTCAACGAACATCAGGAAGGTGGCGGTGTAAGGGACAAATCCGCCGTGATGGGCGATACCATTCGCGATGGCCGTCATCCCGAACTCGCGCACGCCGTAGTGGATGTAGTTTCCGGAGATATCCTCTTTCAGGGAGGTCGAGCCGGACCAGATCGTCAGGTTACTCGGGGCCAAGTCCGCCGAGCCGCCCAGCAGCTCCGGCAGGATCGGGCCGATGACGTTAAGGGTATTTTGCGACGCTTTACGGGTGGCGATTTTCGCCGGATTGGCCTGGAGATCGTCAATCAGCGCCTGCGTTTTCGCTTCCCATTCGTCAGGCAGTCCGCCGCTCATGCGTCGTGAGAACTCAGCCGCCAAATCAGGATGCGCCTTTTTGTAAGCGCTGAATTTTTCATTCCACGCCTGCTGGGCTTTCTCGCCGTCCTCGCGTGCGTCCCAGGCTTTGTAAATCTCTTTCGGGATCTCAAAGGCCGAGTACTTCCAGCCCAGTTTCTGCCGCGTCAGCGCCACTTCCTCTTCACCCAGCGCTGCGCCATGCGCCTCCTCTTTGCCCGCTTTGTTAGGCGAACCGAAGCCAATTACCGTACGGCAGATAATCAGCGACGGTTTGTCCTTCACGCTCTGGGCTTCGAGAATCGCTTTCTTGATCGCTTCCGGGTCGTGGCCGTCGATTTCATGCACCACATGCCAGTGATAGGCCTCGAAGCGTTTTGCCGTATCGTCGGTGAACCAGCCTTCGGTCTCCCCGTCGATGGAAATGCCGTTGTGATCGTAAAAACCGATCAGTTTGCCAAGCCCAAGCGTCCCCGCCAGCGAGCAGACCTCGTGGGAAATCCCCTCCATCAGACAGCCGTCGCCCATAAATACGTAGGTGAAGTGATCGACAATCTCATGATCCGGCTGGTTGAACTGCGCGCCCAGCGTACGTTCGGCAATCGCCAGCCCGACGGCGTTCGCCAGCCCCTGGCCGAGGGGTCCGGTGGTGGTTTCCACGCCCGGTGTATAGCCCAGCTCTGGATGGCCCGGCGTTTTAGAGTGCAGCTGACGGAAGTTTTTCAGCTCTTCGAGCGGCAGGTCGTAGCCGGAAAGATGCAGCAGGCTATACAACAGCATCGAGGCGTGACCGTTAGAGAGAATAAAGCGGTCGCGGTCATACCAGGTTGGGTCCGTCGGGTTGTGTTTCAGGAAGTCATTCCACAGCACTTCGGCGATATCGGCCATGCCCATCGGCGCGCCGGGGTGGCCAGAATTGGCTTTTTGTACCGCATCCATGCTGAGGGCGCGAATGGCATTGGCTAGCTCTTTACGGGACATAATTCACTCCATGGCATGATTAAAGTTTGGCGGCGAGAAGATCTTCCAGTTTGCGCTGGTCAACGGCGAAAAGGCGGATGCCTTCGGCCAGTTTATCCACGGCCATCGCGTCCTGATTATGTTCCCAGCGGAACTCGGCTTCGGTGAGCGGCTTCGGTTTTGGCAGGACGGTTGAGGTTGGGATGAGCTTACGCACCACCGGTTCTTCTTTTTCCTGCAGATCTTTCAGCAGATTAGGGGAGATGGTCAAACGGTCGCAGCCTGCCAGCGCCAGGATCTGCTCGGTGCGACGGAAGCTGGCCCCCATCACGATGGTTTCATAGCGGTGCTGTTTGAAGTAATCGTAGATATTACGCACCGATTTCACGCCCGGATCCTCTTCCACCACGTACGGGTCCATCGGCTGTTTCGCCTGATACCAGTCGTATATACGGCCAACAAACGGCGAGACGAGGAACACGCCCGCTTCGGCGCAGGCACGTGCCTGGGCAAAGGAGAACAGCAGCGTCAGGTTGCAGTTGATCCCCTCTTTTTCCAGCACTTCGGCGGCGCGAATGCCCTCCCAGGTGGAGGCGAGCTTAATCAGAATGCGCGATTTATCGATATCCTGCTCCTGGTACAGCTCCACCAGGCGGCGCGCTTTGGCGATACTCTTTTCTTTGTCGAACGACAGGCGTGCGTCCACTTCCGTCGAGACGCGTCCAGGGATGCTTTTCAGAATTTCCGCACCGATATTGACCGCCAGTTTGTCGCTGGCCTCCGCCACTTTCTGCTCCTGAGTTTTGCCGCGCTGTTTGCCGTAGTCGATGGCGTCATCGATCAGGTGGCTGAAGTGCGCAAGCCCGGCCGCCTTCAGCAGCAGTGACGGGTTGGTGGTCGCATCTTCCGGTTGATAGTGGCGGATGGACTCGATATCGCCGCTGTCGGCGACAACCGTGGTGAATTGTTTGATGCCGTCTAATTGATTCATGGAAATGACTCCTTAGAAATAACAGAGTTAAGCGAGTGCGTTCGTTCACACTTCTGCGAAATACATGACGTACTTAACAAAAAAGCATAGCAGACGGGGGAGGCATTGCTTTCGGGAGTGGGTAACATGGTTGTTATAAATTGATAACAAATTTTGCCCTGCGATGGTGAGAGTTTGGCTGCCTTCAAAGTTTGAACCGTCTGCAGGGGCGATACTATGCGCCACTCCAGGGTGAGCATCAGGAACGTGAGTACGCCACCCTTTTTGATCGATACGTGAAAGGAACAATAAGATGGATGATCAGTTAAGACAGAGTGCCCTCGATTTTCATCAATTCCCTGTACCGGGCAAAATCCAGGTTTCCCCCACTAAGCCACTCGCCACGCAGCGCGATCTGGCGCTGGCCTATTCACCCGGCGTTGCCGCGCCTTGCCTTGAGATCGAAAAAGATCCGTTAGCGGCCTACAAATACACCGCTCGCGGCAACCTGGTGGCGGTCATTTCCAACGGCACCGCGGTGCTCGGGCTTGGCAATATCGGGGCGCTGGCCGGTAAGCCGGTGATGGAAGGGAAGGGCGTACTGTTCAAGAAATTCGCCGGTATCGACGTGTTTGATATTGAAGTGGATGAGCTGGACCCGGACAAATTTATTAACGTTGTGGCCGCGCTGGAGCCAACCTTTGGCGGCATCAACCTTGAAGACATCAAAGCGCCGGAATGTTTCTACATTGAGCAGAAACTGCGTGAACGTATGAACATTCCCGTGTTCCACGATGACCAGCACGGCACGGCGATCATTAGCACGGCGGCCATTCTGAACGGATTGCGCGTGGTCGAGAAAAATCTTTCCGATGTGCGCATGGTCGTTTCCGGCGCGGGTGCGGCAGCGATTGCCTGTATGAACCTGCTGGTGGCGCTGGGCATGCAGAAACACAACATCGTGGTCTGCGATTCGAAAGGCGTAATCTATAAAGATCGCGAGCCGAACATGGCGGAAACCAAAGCCGCCTACGCGGTGGTGGATGACGGCAAACGCACGCTGGACGATGTAATTGAAGGAGCGGATATCTTCCTCGGCTGCTCTGGCCCGAAAGTGCTGACCCCGGAAATGGTCACGAAAATGGCGCGTGCACCTATGATCCTGGCGCTGGCAAACCCGGAGCCGGAAATCCTGCCGCCGCTGGCGAAATCCGTGCGTGAAGACGCCATTATCTGTACTGGCCGTTCCGACTATCCAAACCAGGTTAACAACGTGCTGTGCTTCCCGTTCATCTTCCGCGGTGCGCTGGACGTGGGTGCCACGGCGATTAACGAAGAGATGAAGCTCGCGGCTGTCCATGCGATTGCGGAGCTGGCCCATGCGGAGCAGAGCGAAGTGGTGGCCTCGGCGTATGGCGATCAGGATCTGAGCTTCGGCCCGGACTACATCATTCCGAAACCGTTCGACCCGCGTTTAATCGTCAAAATCGCCCCGGCCGTTGCCAAAGCAGCGATGGATTCCGGCGTGGCGACGCGCCCGATTGAGGACTTCGACGCTTATATCGATAAGCTGACCGAGTTTGTCTACAAAACGAACCTGTTCATGAAGCCGATCTTCTCTCAGGCGCGCGCCGACGCAAAACGCGTGGTGCTGGCCGAAGGCGAAGAGGCGCGTGTGCTGCATGCGACGCAGGAGCTGATCACCTTAGGGCTGGCGAAACCGATTCTGATTGGTCGTCCGAGCGTGATCGAAATGCGCATTCAGAAACTCGGTCTGCAGATCAAGCCGGGTGTCGATTTTGAGATCGTGAACAACGAATCGGATCCGCGCTTCAAAGAGTACTGGAGCGAGTACTACAGCATTATGAAACGCCGGGGGATCACCCAAGAGCAGGCGCAGCGCGCAGTCATCAGCAACACCACGGTGATCGGGGCGATCATGGTTCATCGTGGTGAAGCTGACGCCCTGATCTGCGGGACGATTGGTGATTATCACGAGCACTTCAGCGTGGTGCAGGAGATCTTTGGCTATCGCGACGGCGTGCATACGGCGGGGGCGATGAATGCGCTGCTGCTGCCAAGCGGTAACACCTTTATTGCCGACACCTACGTCAACGACGATCCGACGCCGGAAGAGCTGGCGGAAATCACCGTGATGGCGGCAGAAACCGTTCGTCGTTTTGGTATCGAACCGAAAGTGGCGCTGCTGTCGCACTCTAACTTTGGCTCATCCAAATCCGCGGCGGCCTGCAAAATGCGCCAGACGCTGGAGCTGGTGCGTGAACGCGCGCCGGAGCTGATGATTGATGGTGAGATGCATGGCGATGCCGCGCTGGTTGAGAGTATCCGAAACGAGCGGATGCCGGACAGCCCACTGAAAGGCTCGGCGAACGTGCTGATTATGCCGAACGTGGAAGCGGCGCGTATCAGCTATAACCTGCTGCGTGTTTCCAGTTCTGAAGGGGTGACCGTGGGGCCGGTACTGATGGGCGTCGCAAAACCGGTACATGTGTTGACGCAGATTGCGTCCGTGCGTCGTATCGTCAACATGGTTGCGCTGGCGGTGGTCGAAGCACAGACGCAGCCGCTGTAAGCGCGGCGTCGTCTGTGCTGTCGGGTGTTAAACCCACTCGCGGACTTTCAGAAACTCACTCAAGGCAGCCTCCGGGCTGCCTTCTTTTGGCTCAAAATTATACTCCCAGCGCACCAGCGGCGGCATCGACATCAGAATCGACTCCGTGCGCCCGCCGGTTTGTAGTCCAAACAGCGTGCCGCGATCCCACACCAGATTGAACTCCACGTAACGCCCGCGACGATAAAGCTGGAACTCACGCTCGCGCACGCCGTAATCCATCCCTTTGCGCCGCTCGACAATCGGCAGGTACGCGTCCGTATAGCCTTCGCCAACCGCCTGCATAAAGCTGAACGCTGTATCAAAATCGGGCGCATTCAAATCGTCAAAGAACAAGCCGCCAATCCCGCGCTGTTCGTTCCGGTGCTTGAGATAGAAATAGTCGTCGCACCACTTCTTGTACTTAGGATAAACCTCTTCGCCAAAGGGCTGACAAATATCGCGCGCGGTGCGGTGCCAGTGAACGGCGTCCTCTTCAAAGCCGTAGTAGGGCGTTAAATCGAAGCCGCCGCCAAACCACCACACCGGATCGGCACCCGGTTTCTCGGCGATGAAAAAGCGCACGTTGACGTGGCTGGTGGGCACAAACGGGCTGTGCGGATGAACGACCAATGAGACGCCCATGGCTTCAAAACTGCGTCCGGCCAGCTCCGGGCGATGCGCGGTGGCTGAGGCCGGCATGGCGTCACCGTGAACGTGAGAGAAGTTAACGCCTGCCTGCTCAAACACGCCGCCGTTACGCAGCACGCGGCTGCGCCCGCCGCCGCCAGCCTCGCGCTGCCAGTTGTCTTCCTGAAATTCGCCTCCGTCGACGGCGGCCAGTTTCTGGCAAATCTGATCCTGCAGTTGCAGCAGAAACGCTTTGACCTGCTGAGAGTTCGGTTTCATTTACGTCTCGTCGAATGCGCTTTTTGATTATCAAACCAGTTGAAGTAACTGATCACTCCGGAGGCAATGGCGTTGGCGATCTTCTGGCGAAACGCGGTGGTGCCGAGCAGACGCTCTTCTTCCGGGTTCGTGATGAACGATGTCTCGACCAGCACGGACGGAATTGACGGTGATTTCAGTACCACAAACGCCGCCTGTTCCGTGCCTTTACTGTGCAGGCGATGCACCGGTTTGATCTTCTTTAGAATATGCGACCCGAGCGTCAGGCTGTTTTTGATGGTGTCGGTTTGCACCAGATCGAACAATACCTGCTGCAGAAGATGGTCTTTATCGGTGGTTTTTTTGCCCGCCACTTCATCCGCGCGGTTCTCGCGATCGGATAAGTATTTCGCCATGGCGCTACTCGCACCGCGGTTGGAGAGGGCAAACACCGACGCACCCGCGGCGCTCGGGTTGGTAAATCCATCGGCGTGAATCGACATAAACAGATCCGCGCCGTGCTGGTGGGCGATCTCTACGCGGTCATACAGCGGGATAAAGGTATCGCCGCTGCGCGTCAGACGCGCGTCAATGCCGTTACTGCGCAGAATCGAGCGCACGTTTTTGGCGATCGCCAGCACCACATGTTTCTCTTTCGAGCCGTTGCGACCAATTGCGCCGGTGTCGATTCCGCCGTGTCCCGGATCGAGCATCACCACCCGTTTTGCCCCGGCTTTTTTTACCTTGGGTTTGCTGTGTCCATTGCTGGTTTTCAGGGTGCTATCGTCTTTAGCCTGTGCCTGTGCGATGCCTGTTAACGTCAAGGCCGCCAGCCCCGCTTTGAGAACCTGACGACGCGATGTGAGTGTTTTTAAAGGTTTGAATGTGCTCATGCGGCCTGAATTGTAAAAAATTGGGGGTCCTGGTGTTATATCGTATCGCGTTTAGCGTGACGACAGTCCTTGTTGAGAATTGTTTTACTTTTCATTTCAATACGTGACAGAGTGACATTATGCCAAATTTTCGCACATTTTTCGCCGCTTATTGGCTATTGGCGGCGTTCGCGCCATAATCACTGTTTTTAAACCCAAAAAGGCGGTTAATACCATGGAGATACGCGTTTTTCGCCAGGAAGATTTCGAAGAGGTGATTACCCTTTGGGAACGCTGCGATCTGTTGCGTCCGTGGAACGATCCGGAAATGGATATCGAGCGTAAGGTCAATCACGACGTCAGCCTGTTCCTGGTCGCCGAAGTCAACGGTGAAGTGGTGGGGACGGTGATGGGCGGCTACGACGGCCACCGCGGCTCGGCCTATTACCTCGGCGTTCACCCGGAATATCGGGGTCGCGGCATCGCCAACGCGCTGCTCAACCGCCTGGAAAAGAAACTGATTGCCCGCGGCTGCCCTAAGATTCAGATCATGGTGCGCGAAGATAATGATGTGGTATTGGGGATGTACGAGCGTCTTGGATATGAGCACGCTGATGTCCTGAATTTAGGGAAGCGCCTGATCGAAGATGAAGAATACTGAGTTTCACCCGGCCCACTATGACAGTCAGGGCCGCGTCAAATTGCCCTTTTTATTCTGGTGTGTGCTGCTGCTTCAGGCGCGAACCTGGGTTTTGTTTGTGGTGGCGGGGGCGTCCCGCGATCAGGGAAGTACGCTGCTGAATCTGTTTTATCCCGATCGCGATAACTTCTGGCTCGGGCTGTTGCCCGGCGTCCCGGCGGTGCTGGCCTTTTTACTCAGCGGACGGCGACAGCTTTTTCCGCGCATCTGGTACAGCCTGCGCTGGCTGTTGATTCTCGCCCAGGTGGTGCTGCTGTGCTGGCAGCCGTTGCTGTGGTTTTATGGCGAGCCTCTCGGTGGAATCGGAATTGCGCTGGTCGTGGCGGATATTGTCGCGCTGCTGTGGCTGCTGACGCACCCGCGTCTGCGCGCCAGTTTCACGATAGAAAAAGATTAAAGGCACTTTTTATCGATGCTGGACTCCAACAAGCGTTGAATTAACAAGAAAGGACGTTTCAATGAAATCGCTGCGTTTAGTTTTATGCGCTTTGCCGCTGGTGTTAACCGGATGTTCAACGCTCTCGTCAATCTCCTCCATAAACTGGTCGGCGGCCTATCCGTGGAACTGGTTCGGCTCCTCATTCGAAGTGACAGAGAAGGGCGTCGGAAATATTAACGCGACAACGCCGCTGAATCAGGAAGCGATTGAATCCGCCTTAGGCAGTGATTACCGCCTGCGTAGCGGCATGAAAACGGAGAATGGTGCCATTGTGCACTACTTCGAAGCACTTAAAGACGACAAGCTGGCGCTGATTATCAATGGTGATAAAGGCACGGTGAATCGCGTTGAAGTGCTGGACCGCGATGTGGAGACTGACAGCGGCGTGAAAGTCGGTACGCCATTTAGCGAGCTGTATCAGAAAGCATTCGGCAATTGTGAAAGCGCGGTTGCGGATGAGAAAGTCGCGGTGGAGTGTAAAGCCAAAGACAGCCAGCATATTCACTATCTCTTCACCGGCGAGTGGAGCGGCCCGGAAGGGTTGATGCCTGCGGATGACACCCTCAAAAACTGGACCGTGAGCAAAATTATCTGGCAGCAGTAATTTGCGCCTGAACAAACCGCCTCGCTGAAATCCAGGTATAATAGCCGCCATCAATGCCACGAACGCGTGGCATCTTTTTTTTCAGGAGGAGCGATGTCTCAGGTTCAGAGTGGCATTTTGCCAGAACATTGCCGCGCGGCGATTTGGATTGAAGCCAATGTTAACGGGGATGTGGATGCCTTGCGTGCGGCCAGCAAAGTGTTTGTCGATAAACTGGCCACCTTCCAGGCCAAATTCCCGGATGCGCACCTCGGCGCGGTGATTGGCTTTGGCAACAACGTCTGGCGTCAGCTGAGCGGCGGCGAAGGCGCTGAAGAGCTGAAAGACTTTATCCCTTACGGGAAAGGCCTGGCGCCTGCCACCCAGTACGACGTGCTGATCCATATTTTGTCTCTGCGTCATGACGTCAATTTCTCCGTGGCGCAGGCGGCGGTGGAAGCCTTTGGCGACAGCATCAAGGTGCAGGAAGAGATTCATGGTTTCCGCTGGGTGGAAGAGCGCGATCTGAGCGGTTTCGTTGATGGTACCGAAAACCCGGCGGGAGAAGAGACGCGTCGCGATGTGGCGGTAATCAAAGACGGCGTGGACGCAGGCGGCAGCTACGTGTTTGTGCAGCGCTGGGAGCATAACCTCAAGCAGCTTAACCGCATGAGTGTTCACGACCAGGAGATGATGATTGGCCGTACCAAAGAGGCCAACGACGAGATCGACGGCGATGCCCGTCCGGTAACGTCTCACCTGACCCGTGTCGATCTGAAAGAAGACGGTAAAGGGCTGAAGATTGTGCGCCAGAGCCTGCCGTACGGAACGGCGAGCGGCACTCACGGCCTGTACTTCTGCGCCTACTGCGCGCGTCTGTACAACATCGAGCAGCAGCTTCTGAGCATGTTTGGGGACACCGATGGCAAGCGCGACGCGATGCTGCGCTTCACCAAACCGGTGACCGGCGGCTACTACTTCGCGTCATCCGTTGAGCGTCTGCTGGCTCTGTAATACTGTAGGCCGGGTAAGCGCATGCGCCACCCGGCACTCACCCCGCCCCTTATTCCCTTTTCTGCTGGTAAATCACCAAACGGTATATAAAACCGTTACTCCTTTCGTACTCGTTATAAATATTATGGCTATAAGAAAGAGCCATCCCATCAGGCTATTTTAGTTGTCAGTTTGGGCCTGGGCAGCGCTCAGAATCCTCACGCACACCGTGTATGCTCCGGTTCTTCCGCGCTGTCCATGCCCAACTGACTGCAACAATCACGCCTGATGGGATCGCTCTACGTCATCACATTTAGAAGGGTGCGCAATGGCCGTTACTGTACTGAAAAAAGGATATCTGGCGCTGGCAGCTTCGCTGTTGCTGGTCGCGCAGGCGCAGGCGACTGAGCTGCTTAACAGTTCCTATGATGTCTCCCGCGAACTGTTTGCCGCCCTGAACCCGCCGTTTGAACAACAGTGGGCGAAAGAAAACAACGGCGACAAGCTGACCATCAAGCAATCTCACGCTGGCTCTTCCAAGCAGGCGCTGGCGATTTTGCAGGGTCTGAAAGCCGATGTGGTGACCTACAACCAGATTACTGACGTGCAGATTCTGCATGACAAAGGCAACCTGATCCCGGCGGACTGGCAGAGCCGTCTGCCGAATAACAGCTCGCCGTTCTACTCGACCATGGCGTTCCTGGTGCGTAAGGGCAACCCGAAAAACATCCATGACTGGAACGATCTGGTGCGTTCAGACGTGAAGCTGATCTTCCCGAATCCAAAAACCTCCGGTAACGCGCGCTATACCTATCTGGCGGCCTGGGGTGCAGCCGACAAAGCGGACGGCGGCGATAAAGCCAAAACCGAGCAGTTTATGACTCAGTTCCTGAGAAACGTGGAAGTGTTCGATACCGGCGGTCGCGGTGCAACCACCACCTTCGTGGAACGCGGGCTGGGCGATGTGTTGATAAGCTTCGAATCGGAAGTGAATAACATCCGTAAACAGTACGAAGCGCAGGGCTTCGAAGTGGTGGTGCCGAAGGTCAATATCTTTGCTGAATTCCCGGTCGCGTGGGTGGACAAGAACGTCAAAGCCAACGGTACGGAGAAAGCGGCGAAGGCGTACCTGAACTATCTCTACAGCCCGCAGGCGCAAACCATCATCACCGACTATTACTATCGCGTGGCGAACCCGGACGTGATGAACAAGCTGAAAGACAAATTCCCGCAGACCGATCTGTTCCGCGTGGAAGACCAGTTTGGCTCCTGGCCTGAGGTGATGAAAACCCACTTCACCACCGGTGGTGAGCTGGACAAACTGTTGGCGGCGGGGCGTAAGTGATGTTTGCAGTCTCCTCCAGACGTGTGCTGCCCGGCTTTACCTTAAGCCTCGGGACCAGCCTGCTGTTCGTCTGTCTGATTTTGTTGTTGCCGTTAAGTGCGCTGGTGATGCAGCTCTCTGAGATGAGCTGGGCCCAGTACTGGGAAGTGATCACTAACCCGCAGGTTGTGGCGGCGTATAAGGTCACGCTGCTGTCGGCGTTTGTGGCATCGATTTTCAACGGCGTATTCGGCCTGCTGATGGCGTGGATCTTAACCCGCTATCGTTTCCCCGGCCGCACGCTGCTGGACGCGCTGATGGATTTACCCTTCGCACTGCCGACGGCGGTAGCGGGTTTGACCCTCGCGTCGCTGTTTTCGGTGAACGGTTTTTACGGCCAGTGGCTGGCGCAGTTTGACATCAAAGTGACCTACACCTGGCTTGGGATCGCAGTGGCGATGGCCTTTACCAGTATTCCGTTCGTGGTGCGTACCGTGCAGCCGGTTCTGGAAGAGCTTGGCCCGGAATATGAAGAGGCCGCGGAAACCCTCGGCGCGACGCGTATTCAGAGCTTCTGCAAAGTGGTGTTACCGGAGCTTTCTCCGGCGCTGCTGGCAGGCGTGGCGCTTTCGTTCACTCGCAGTCTCGGCGAATTTGGCGCAGTGATTTTCATCGCGGGCAACATTGCATGGAAAACCGAAGTGACCTCGCTGATGATTTTTGTTCGTTTGCAGGAGTTTGACTATCCGGCGGCGAGCGCGATTGCCTCGGTGATCCTGGCCGCGTCGCTGCTGCTGCTGTTCTCGATTAACACTCTGCAAAGTCGCTTTGGTCGGCGTGTGGTAGGTCACTGATGGCGGAAGTTACACAATTGAAGCGCTACGACGCTCCCCGCATTAACTGGGGAAAATGGTTCCTGATTGGCACCGGCGTGCTGGTGTCGGCTTTTATTCTCGTTGTGCCGATGGTTTACATCTTCGTGCAGGCGTTCAGCAAAGGGATTATACCCGCGCTGCAGAACCTGGCCGACCCGGACATGCTGCACGCGATCTGGCTGACGGTGATGATCGCCCTGATTACCGTGCCAGTGAATCTGGTGTTCGGGATTTTGCTGGCGTGGCTGGTGACGCGGTTTAACTTCCCTGGCCGCCAGCTCCTGCTGACGCTGCTGGATATTCCCTTTGCCGTATCGCCGGTGGTTGCTGGTCTTATCTATCTCCTGTTCTACGGTTCTAACGGTCCGCTGGGCGGCTGGCTGGACGAACATAACCTGCAAATCATGTTCGCCTGGCCGGGCATGGTGCTGGTGACGATTTTTGTAACCTGTCCGTTCGTGGTGCGTGAGCTGGTGCCGGTGATGTTGAGCCAGGGCAGCCACGAAGATGAAGCGGCGATCCTGCTGGGCGCGTCCGGCTGGCAGATGTTCAAGCGCGTGACGCTGCCGAACATCCGCTGGGCGTTGCTGTACGGCGTGGTGCTGACCAACGCGCGTGCGATTGGTGAATTTGGCGCGGTGTCGGTGGTTTCCGGCTCGATTCGCGGTGAAACCCTGTCGCTGCCGCTACAGATTGAATTGCTGGAGCAGGACTATAACACCGTCGGTTCCTTTACCGCCGCAGCCCTGCTGACGCTGATGGCTATTTTGACCTTGTTTTTAAAGAGTGTGGTGCAGTGGCGTTTAGAGAATCAAGAGAAACGCCTGCAGCAGGAGGGAAATCATGAGCATTGAGATTGCCAATATTAAGAAGTCTTTCGGCCGCACCCAGGTGCTGAACGATATCTCGCTGGATATCCCTTCCGGACAGATGGTGGCGCTGCTTGGGCCGTCCGGCTCCGGTAAAACCACGCTGCTGCGTATTATTGCCGGTCTTGAGCATCAGACCAGTGGCCATATTCGTTTCCACGGAACCGATGTTAGCCGTCTGCATGCTCGCGATCGTAAAGTTGGTTTTGTGTTCCAGCATTACGCCCTGTTCCGCCATATGACGGTGTTCGATAACATTGCCTTTGGCCTGACCGTGCTGCCGCGTCGCGAGCGTCCGAATGCCGCGACTATCAAAGCGAAAGTGACCAAACTGCTGGAGATGGTGCAGCTGGCCCATCTCGCCGACCGTTATCCGGCGCAGCTTTCCGGTGGGCAGAAACAGCGCGTGGCGCTGGCTCGTGCTCTGGCGGTTGAGCCGCAGATCCTGCTGCTCGACGAACCTTTTGGCGCGCTGGACGCGCAGGTGCGTAAAGAGCTGCGTCGCTGGCTGCGTCAGCTTCACGAGGAGCTGAAATTTACCAGCGTCTTTGTGACGCACGACCAGGAAGAGGCGATGGAAGTGGCCGATCGCGTGGTGGTGATGAGCCAGGGGAATATCGAACAAGTTGATGAGCCGGAACAGCTGTGGCGTGAGCCTGCGACCCGTTTCGTTCTGGAGTTTATGGGCGAAGTGAACCGCATGCAGGGCACCATTCGCGGTGGGCAGTTCCACGTCGGCGCCCACCGCTGGCCGCTGGGGTACACGCCTGTCCATCAGGGACCGGTCGATCTGTTCTTGCGCCCGTGGGAAGTGGACGTCAGTCGCCGCACCAGCCTCGATTCTCCATTGCCGGTGCAGGTACTGGAGGCTAGCCCTAAAGGGCATTACACCCAATTAGTGGTACAACCCCTGGGCTGGTATACCGAGCCGTTGACGGTGGTAATGCGTGATGAAGAGGCGCCATCGCGGGGCGATCGCCTGTTTGTCGGCCTACAGCATGCGCGTATCTATCACGGCAACGAGCGTATCGAGTCGCGCGAGGATCTTGCTCTGGCGGAGTCAGCCTGATAGGTTAAAGTGACGTGGTATTTGCCGGGTGGCGCTGCGCTTACCCGGCCTACAAAACGATCCCTGTAGGCCCGGTAAGCGAAAGCGCCACCGGGCTTTTTATTGGACAGAATTCGTGAACACATTAGAACAAACCATCGGCAACACCCCTCTGGTCAAGCTGCAACGCATGAATCCCGATAATGGCAGCGAAATCTGGGTCAAACTGGAGGGGAATAATCCTGCCGGTTCCGTTAAAGATCGCGCGGCATTGTCGATGATTGTTGAGGCGGAAAAGCGCGGGGAGATTAAGCCCGGCGACGTGCTGATTGAAGCGACCAGCGGTAACACCGGCATTGCGCTGGCGATGATTGCGGCGTTGAAAGGCTATCACATGAAATTGCTGATGCCGGACAACATGAGCCAGGAGCGGCGTGCCGCAATGCGCGCGTATGGTGCTGAGCTGATCCTCGTCACCAAAGAGCAGGGGATGGAAGGGGCGCGCGATCTGGCTCTCGACATGGCCCAGCGCGGCGAAGGCACATTGCTGGACCAGTTTAATAATCCCGATAACCCTTACGCGCACTACACCACTACCGGGCCGGAAATCTGGCGTCAGACCGAAGGGCGCATCAGCCACTTCGTCTCCAGTATGGGCACCACGGGCACCATTACCGGCGTCTCCCGTTTTCTGCGCGAGCAGGAAAAACCGGTCACCATTGTGGGCCTGCAGCCGGAAGAGGGGAGCAGCATTCCGGGGATCCGCCGCTGGCCAGCGGAGTACATGCCGGGGATTTTTAATGCCCAGCTTGTGGACCAGGTGCTGGATATTCATCAGCGTGAAGCGGAAAATACCATGCGTGAACTGGCGGTGCGGGAAGGCATCTTCTGTGGCGTCAGTTCGGGTGGCGCGGTAGCCGGAGCATTGCGCGTGGCGCAGGCCTGTCCGGGTGCGGTTGTGGTAGCGATTATTTGCGACCGTGGCGACCGTTATCTGTCTACTGGCGTCTTTGGTGAAGAGAGTTATTCGCAGGGGGCGGGGATTTAAGCGTCATGGAGATGATTTTATTTCGGGATAAAACCCGTGCGCAGCAGACGGATATCGTCGCGGTGCAGTCGCAGGTAGTTTATGGCAGCGTAGGCAATAGCATTGCGGTGCCTAATATCAGGCAACATCAGCTGACCGTGACAGCCGTTCCGACGGTGCTGTTCAGCAATACCCCGCATTACGACACCTTTTACGGCGGTGTGATCCCCGACGACTGGTTCAGCGGCTATCTGAAAGCCCTCGAAGAGCGCGATGTGTTGCGCGAGCTGAAAGCGGTGACCACGGGCTATATGGGCAGTGCCAGCCAGATTGCCATTCTGGCTGAGTGGCTGGTGGCCATCAAAGAAAAACACCCTGATTTGTTCGTGCTGGTCGATCCGGTCATTGGTGATATCGACAGCGGGATCTACGTGAAACCCGAAATTCCGCAAGCCTATCGCGAGCATTTACTGCCGCTGGCGCAGGGTATTACGCCGAACGTTTTTGAGCTTGAAGTGTTGAGCGGTCAGCCGTGCCGGACGCCGGAAAGCGCAATTACTGCCGCACAAAGTCTGCTGTCTGACTCACTGAAGTGGGTGGCGATTACCAGTGCGCCGGTGGAATCTGATCATGAGAACATTCACGTGGTGCTGGTGACGAAGGACAGTGTGACGGTGACGAATCATCCGCGCGTTGCAACCGACCTGAAAGGAACCGGGGATCTGTTCTGTTCTGAGCTGGTAAGCGGCATTGTGCAGGGCAGGGACGTCGCTGAAGCGATACGCCGTGCGGGCGACCGTGTAACAGAGGTGATGAAGTACACCCAGGAAAAAGGCTTTGATGAGCTAATCCTCCCCGCATAAACAAAAATGGCGCCCGAAGGCGCCATTTTTCTGTGCGGCAAGAATTACTTCTTGATGCGGATGACCGGAGTTTCACCCACGGTAACGCTGCCAGACAGTTTGATCAGTTCTTTGATTTCGTCCATGTTGGAGATAACAACCGGAGTCAGGGTAGACTTGGCTTTCTCTTCCAGCAGCGCCAGGTCGAATTCGATGACCGGATCGCCTACTTTCACACGCTGGCCTTCTTCAGCGATACGCTTGAAGCCTTCGCCTTTCAGCTCAACGGTGTCGATACCGAAGTGTACGAACAGTTCGATACCGCTATCAGATTCGATAGAGAACGCATGGTTGGTTTCAAAAATTTTACCGATGGTGCCGTCAACTGGCGCAACCATTTTGTTACCAGTTGGTTTGATAGCAATACCATCACCAACGATTTTTTCGGCAAAAACTACATCCGGCACGTCTTCGATATTGACGATTTCGCCAGACAACGGAGCAATAATCTCAATAGTTCCGGTGTCTTTCTTATCATCAGAAACCAGAGATTTCAGTTTATCGAACAAACCCATGATCTTCTCCTAAGCAGTAATTTGGGCCGCATCTCGTGGATTAGCAGATTGTTTTTTCTTCAATGAACTTGTTAACCAGCGTCATTAACTCGTCCGTTGTCGGTTGAGCAAGAGCCTGCTCTGCTAACACCTTCGCATCTTCGAAGTTCGTGTTACGGATAATCTTCTTAATGCGCGGGATGGAAATGGCGCTCATAGAGAATTCGTCCAGACCCATACCCAGCAACAGAAGTGTAGCACGTTCGTCGCCTGCAAGCTCACCACACATGCCAGTCCATTTACCTTCAGCATGAGAAGCATCAATAACTTGCTTGATTAGCGTGAGTACGGACGGTGACATTGGCTGGTAGAGATGTGAAATCATATCATTACCACGGTCAACTGCCAGGGTGTACTGCGTTAAATCATTGGTGCCGATACTAAAGAAGTCGACTTCTTTGGCCAAATGACGAGCAATCGTTGCTGCTGCTGGTGTTTCCACCATCACGCCCACTTCGATGGTTTCGTCAAAGGCTTTACCTTCGTCGCGCAGTTCCTGTTTGTAGATTTCGATCTCTTTCTTCAGTGCACGCACTTCTTCAACAGAGATGATCATTGGGAACATGATGCGCAGTTTACCGAAAGCGGAAGCACGCAGAATCGCACGAACCTGATCGCGAAGGATCTCTTTACGGTCCATGGCGATACGCACTGCACGCCAGCCCAGGAATGGGTTTTCTTCTTTCGGGAAGTTCATGTACGGCAGCTCTTTGTCGCCACCGATGTCCATGGTACGCACGATAACAGCCTGAGAGCCGCATGCTTCGGCAACCGCTTTGTATGCCGCAAACTGCTCTTCTTCAGTAGGCAGTGCGTCACGGTCCATGAACAGGAATTCTGTACGGTACAGACCAACACCTTCCGCGCCGTTGCGCTCTGCGCCATCAACGTCACGTACGGTACCGATGTTCGCGCACACTTCAACCTGATGTCCGTCCAGCGTGATGGCTGGCAGATCTTTCAGTTTAGCCAGTTCCGCTTTCTCAGTAGCAACTTGCTCCTGAACGGCCCGCAGCTTTTCGATCTCTTCGTTGGTTGGGTTGACGTAAACCAGATTGTTTACGGCATCCAGAATTAGATAGTCGTCGTTTTTCACCTGAGAGGTGACGCTACCGGTACCCACGATGGCAGGCAGTTCCAGAGAACGCGCCATGATAGAGGTGTGGGAGGTACGGCCACCGGCGTCGGTGATGAAACCCAGCACCTTGTTCAGGTTCAGCTGTGCGGTTTCAGACGGCGTCAAATCAGCGGCAACCAGGATAACTTCGTCCTGAATGGCGCTAAGGTCGATGATCGCCAGACCCAGGATGTTGCGCAGCAGGCGCTTACCGATGTCACGTACGTCAGCCGCACGTTCTTTCAGGTATTCATCATCCAGTTCTTCGAGGGCAGTCGCCTGACCTTCGATAATTTCATGTGCAGCCGCGTCGGCCGTCATGCCCTTATCTTTAATCAGGGCTATGATTTCCTGCTCCAGCTCCTCATCTTCGAGCAGCATGATATGCCCTTCGAAGATGGCTTCTTTTTCTTCACCGAAAGTTTCGCCAGCTTTAGTTTTGATCGCTTCCAGTTGCGCTGATGCCTTGGCACGACCGCTCAGAAAACGCTCAACTTCCTGATCAACCTTGTCGGCAGAAATTTTTTTCCGGTCGATGACGATCTCGTCTTCTTTCAGCAGAAGTGCTTTGCCGAAAGCGATACCCGGGGATGCTAAAATGCCTGAAATCATAACCCTACCTTACTTGTGACTGATATTGAAAAGAACCCGTAACTTACTCGAGCTCAGCCATCAGTTTTACCAGATGCTCAACTGCTTTCTGCTCGTCTTCGCCTTCTGCGGAGATGGTCACGACGGTACCCTGAGTCAGGCCCAGAGTCTGCAGCTTGAACAGGCTTTTCGCGCTAGCGCTTTTGCCGTTGGAGGTCACAGTGATCTCAGAAGTGAAGCCTTTAGCTTCTTTAACAAACTGAGCAGCAGGGCGGGTGTGCAGACCGTTCGGAGCGGTAATGGTAACTTCTTGCTGGAACATTGTATTTCCCCAACTTATAGGTTTAGTGTTGTGGAACTAAAGTCTAGCCTGGAGGCTTAACTTTAGCCTGTCTTGTTAGCGCTGACGTTTCGCTCGTCATTAAACATTATGCAGTGAAAGCGAGACTTGAACCAAATCATAAAATCGATTCAGCTTCTGTATTTCCCACATTGATTAATTTCGCGCTTCAAAATAATTGTCAGGTTAAATACCAGACCCGACGGGGTGAATCAATGCCAGGAGGAGTAAAAGTTTGACGCAGGCCACAAAAAAGCACCCGTTTGGGTGCTTTTTTACGCGTTATTAACATGCTGGTATTACTGTTGCAGTTCTTTTTCTGTGAACAGATCGGCAAACAATGCAGTGCTTAAATAACGCTCACCCGAGGACGGTAGAATAACCACAATAGTCTTATTGGTAAAGGTTTCATCTTCCTGAAGCTTCAGGGCAGCAGCGACTGCCGCGCCGGAGGAGATACCGGCCAGAATACCTTCTTCGTCCATCAGGCGACGCGCCGTGGAGATCGCCTCTTCGTTGGTGATCGCAACGACTTTATCGATAAGCTTCAGATCCAGGTTACCCGGGATAAAGCCCGCGCCGATACCCTGAATTTTATGTGGACCGGGTTTGATCTCTTCGCCGGCCAGCGCCTGGGCGATAACCGGGGAGTCCGTTGGCTCAACCGCAACGGTAATCAGATCCTTTTTGCCTTTTGTGCCTTTAATATAGCGGCTCACGCCGGTCAGCGTACCGCCGGTGCCCACGCCTGAGATAAAGACGTCAACCTGGCCGTCCGTATCTTCCCAGATTTCCGGACCGGTGGTTTTCTCGTGGATCTCCGGATTTGCCGGGTTGCTGAACTGCTGCAGCAGCAGGTATTTCGCCGGATCGCTGGCGACGATTTCTTCCGCTTTCTGAATGGCACCTTTCATGCCTTTCGCGCCTTCGGTCAGCACCAGATTCGCGCCCAGCGCTTTCAGCAGCTTACGGCGTTCGATGCTCATGGTTTCTGGCATTGTCAGGGTCAGTTTGTAACCGCGGGCAGCAGCGACGTAGGCCAGAGCGATCCCGGTGTTGCCGCTGGTCGGTTCAACCAGTTCGACGCCAGGCTTCAGAACACCGCGTTTTTCGGCATCCCAAATCATGTTTGCACCGATACGGCATTTTACGCTGAAGCTCGGGTTACGTGATTCTACCTTCGCCAGAATGCGTCCATTACCGATACGGTTCAGTCGAACCAGGGGCGTATGACCGATAGTCAGCGAGTTGTCTTCGTAAATCTTACTCATGGCCTGTCCTTAACTGTATGAAATTGGGATACCGTCCCAGCATACCTGTTGGATAAGTATGGGGAAGTAAGGAAATCGCATATCTATATGCTGCAAGGAAATAATGGCTATCAGTATGGAATAAGGATGGCATAAGCCACCCTTTGTTTACACAGTTTTGCATTACTTCCATAACGCGTGCTTAGCACGATAGCAATCCACCCACATCGCCGTGGCGCCGCAGACCGCGACGGGCATGATGAACAGGTTCAGGACAGGGATCATGGTGAAGAGACTGGTCAGGGCACCAAACTGCATATTGGTGACTTTTTGCGTGCGCAGGGCCGTGCGCATCTCTTTGAACGGCACTTTGTGGTTATCAAACGGGTAGTCGCAATACTGGATAGCCAGCATCCACGCGCTAAACAGGAACCACAGCACAGGCGCCACGGTCTGGCCAATTCCGGGGATAAAGTAAAGGATGAGCAGGACAATAGCGCGCGGCAGATACCAGGCAAACTTTTGCCATTCACGTTTCATGATACGCGGTACGTCTTTCATGATGCCAAGCACACCGGTGTCTGGCGGCGTTGCGCCCGTCAGACGTGCTTCGAGCTGCTCCGCCAGCAGCCCGTTAAACGGCGCGGCTATCCAGTTGGCGATGGTGGAGAAGAAATAGCCAAAAACCAGCAGCACGGAGAGGACCACAATCGGCCACAGCAGATAGCTCAGCCACTGTAGCCAGTCAGGGACGTGACTCATGATAGAGGGAACCCAGCTTTCGAGTTGGGTAAACAGCCACCAGAAAGCGCCGCCCATCAGCAAAATGTTGATCAGTAGAGGCAGAATCACAAAGCGGCGGATCCCAGGCAGGGTGACCAGCTTCCATCCCTGAGAAAAATAGCCGATACCGCTGCGCGGAGTCGTTGTTGATGTCGAAACCATAACCAGGCTGTACTCCTTTTTTCACAACCAGTGGAATTACACGCCTATATTATCGGGTTGTGGACCAATAACCAGTTCGGAAATGTTCGAAAAAACAGCAAAAAGCACGATTTCGTTCATCTTTATGCTTTGAATGCTCTGCACGCACTTGCACTTGACGTAATCGGCAAATACTCTTAGTGAGTAAATGTTTGCCGTGGTGGCAAGGTGTTAGAACAACAGAGAATATAATGATGCAGGATTTGCGTCTGATATTAATCATTGTTGGCGCGATCGCCATACTCGCTTTACTGGTACATGGTTTCTGGACCAGCCGTAAAGAACGCTCCTCGATGTTTCGCGATCGCCCACTGAAGCGCATGAAGTCCAGTCGTCACGACGATGATGGCGATGACGTCATTGACGATAACGACGACGAAGGCGTGGGTGAAGTGCGCGTTCATCGCGTTAATACTGCTGCGCCTGCCGCAGGCCATGGGGAGCATGAAGCACCTCGTCAGCCTCCGCAGCATCAGTATCAGCCGCCGTACGCGTCAGCTCAGCCGCGCCAGCCCGCGCCACAGCCTGTGGAAGAGCCGGTGCGTCAGCCGCAACCGCAAGCGCCTGTACAGCAACCCGTGCAGCAGCCGGTGCAGCCTCAGCCCGTTTCGCAACCCGTGCAACCGCCGCGTCCTGCTCAGCAGCTGACGCCAGAAATGCCGCCGCAGACTGTTCATACTCCACCTGCGCCGCAGCCAGAACCGGAGCCGTTTGTTGAACCGGAACCGGTGATCGAAGAAGCGCCCGTGGTCGAAAAACCGCAGCGTAAAGAAACGGTCATCATTATGAACGTGGCCGCGCATCACGGAACTCAGCTCAATGGCGACGTGCTGCTCAACAGCATCCAGCAGGCGGGCTTCAAGTTTGGTGACATGAACATTTTCCACCGTCATCTTAGCCCGGACGGAAGTGGCCCTGCGCTGTTCAGTCTGGCGAATATGGTTAATCCGGGTACCTTTGATCCGGAAATGACCGGTGATTTCACCACGCCGGGCATCACAATCTTTATGCAGGTGCCGTCCTACGGCGATGAACTGCAAAACTTTAAGCTGATGCTGCAATCCGCTCAGCATATCGCCGATGAAGTCGGTGGCGTGGTACTCGACGACCAGCGTCGAATGATGACGCCGCAGAAACTGCGCGAATATCAGGATCGCATCCGCGAAGTAAAGGAAGCTAACGCGTAATCTCTGCGTTCTCTTCCACGTCTCCTCAACCCCCGCCTGTCGGGGGTTTTTCTCATTGATGGTGCGCTATGGACTCAATCGAACAAAAAATTACTCACCTAAGAACCACACTTCGCCATCATGAATACCTGTATCACGTGATGGACGCACCGGAGATTCCGGATGCGGAGTATGACCGCCTGATGCGCGAACTGCGCGAGCTGGAAACAGAACATCCCGATCTCATCACCCCTGATTCACCGACGCAGCGCGTCGGCGCCGCTCCGCTGGCCTCTTTCAGCCAGGTGCGCCATGAAGTGCCGATGCTGTCGCTGGATAACGTCTTTGACGAAGAGAGCTTTCTCGCGTTCAACAAGCGCGTTCAGGACCGCCTGAAAAGCGCCGATGTTTTGACCTGGTGCTGCGAACTGAAGCTCGACGGCCTGGCGGTCAGCATTCTTTATGAGAACGGTATTCTGGTGCGGGCCGCTACGCGCGGCGATGGCACCACGGGTGAGGACATCACCACTAACGTACGTACTATCCGCGCCATTCCGTTAAAGCTGCGCGGCGATAACATCCCGGCGCGACTCGAAGTGCGCGGTGAAGTGTTCCTCCCGCAGGCGGGCTTTGAGAAGATTAACGATGAAGCGCGCCGCACCGGTGGCAAAGTCTTTGCTAACCCGCGTAATGCGGCTGCTGGCTCAATTCGCCAGCTAGATCCGCGCATCACGGCAAAGCGACCGCTGACATTCTTCTGCTACGGCGTGGGGATTCTTGAAGGCGGCGAATTGCCTGATACCCATCTGGGCCGTCTGCTGCAGTTTAAAGAGTGGGGCCTCCCGGTCAGCAATCGCGTGAAGCTCTGCGACTCACCGGAAGCGGTGCTGGCGTTTTATCGTCAGGTCGAAGAAGACCGCCCAACGCTGGGGTTTGATATCGACGGCGTGGTCATCAAAGTGAACTCGCTGGCGCTTCAGGAACAATTAGGTTTTGTGGCGCGGGCGCCGCGCTGGGCGGTGGCGTTTAAATTCCCTGCTCAGGAGCAGATGACCTTCGTGCGCGACGTTGAGTTCCAGGTCGGGCGTACGGGGGCGATTACGCCGGTTGCACGTCTGGAGCCGGTTCAGGTTGCGGGCGTACTGGTGAGTAATGCCACCTTGCATAACGCCGACGAGATCGCGCGTCTGGGTCTTCGGATTGGCGATAAAGTGGTGATTCGCCGCGCGGGGGACGTGATCCCGCAGGTGGTGAACGTCGTCGAATCTGAGCGTCCTGACAACACGCGCGCCATCGAATTCCCGGCCCACTGTCCGGTATGCGGTTCCGACGTCGAACGCGTGGAAGGTGAGGCGGTCACGCGCTGTACCGGCGGGTTAATTTGTGGGGCGCAGCGCAAAGAAGCGCTCAAGCATTTCGTCTCGCGCAGAGCGATGGACGTGGACGGGATGGGCGATAAGATTATCGATCAGCTAGTCGAGAAAGAGTACGTCCATACGCCTGCGGATCTGTTCCGCCTGACGGCGGGCAAGCTGACCGGGCTGGATCGCATGGGGCCAAAATCGGCGCAAAACGTGGTCAATGCGCTGGAAAAAGCCAAAGAGACGACCTTCGCCCGTTTCCTCTACGCGCTGGGTATCCGTGAAGTTGGTGAAGCGACAGCCGCCGGGCTGGCAGCCCATTTCGGCACCCTTGAGCAGCTTGAGAAAGCCTCGATTGAGGAGCTGCAAAAAGTGCCGGACGTGGGTATCGTTGTTGCGACGCATGTCTTTAACTTTTTTGCGGAAGAGAGCAACCGTGAGGTGATTGGCAAGCTGCTGGAGGAGGGCATTCACTGGCCTGCCCCGGTGGTGGTTAACGCCGATGAGATCGACAGCCCCTTTGCTGGCAAAACCGTGGTACTCACCGGCAGTTTGAGTCAACTCTCCCGTGACGATGCCAAAGCGCGTCTGGTAGCGTTAGGAGCAAAAGTGGCGGGCAGCGTGTCGAAGAAAACGGATCTGGTGATTGCAGGCGAAGCGGCTGGCTCCAAGCTTGCGAAAGCACAAGAGCTGGGCATTGACGTCATTGACGAAGCGGAAATGCTGCGCCTGTTAGGAGAGTAACGTGGAGAAAGAACAGCTCATCGACATCGCTAACACCGAAATGCCGTTCGGGAAATACAAAGGCCGTCGATTGATTGATGTCCCGGAAGAGTATTTGCTGTGGTTTGCGCGGAAAGATGAATTTCCGGCAGGGCGACTGGGTGAGCTGATGGCGATTACGCTGCTCATCAAAACCGAAGGGCTGAGCCATCTGGTTCAGCCCCTCAAACGTCCTTAAGCTTTCGCGGCGCGGGTCTCTTCCTGCGCCAGCTTTTCCGTCTGGCGCTTGTAACGGCGCGCCATCACCGCACAGACCATCAGCTGGATCTGGTGGAAAATCATCAGCGGCAGCACCATCATCCCAATCACTGACGTCGGGAAGAGAATATTCGCCATCGGAATACCATTGGCGAGACTCTTCTTCGAGCCGCAGAATACAATGGTAATTTCATCCGCTTTGTTGAAGCCAAACTTGCGAGCGGCAAAAGTATTCACCGCAATCACAATCGCCAGCAGAACGATGCTCACGAGCGCAATGAACAGAAGCGAGCCGATGCCAACTTTATGCCAGATGCCGTTCACCACGGCTTCGCCAAAGGCGGAGTAGACCACTAACAGGATGGAGGTCTGGTCGGTTTTGCCAATCCACTTTTTGTTTCTGGCGACGAAATCCCCCGTCCACGGGCGAGAAAGGTGTCCCAGCACGAATGGCAGCAGCAGTTGCAGACAAATTTTCCCGACCTGCTCGAGATTGCCCTCAGCGCCGTGCATGTTCATCAGCAGGCCCACCAGCAGCGGCGACACAAAAATCCCCAACAGACTCGACGCAGAGGCGGAACAGACCGCCGCGGCGACGTTACCGCCGGCAAGCGAAGTAAATGCGATAGCTGACTGTACGGTCGCGGGGAGAATGCACAGATACAGGAAGCCAGTATAGAGAGCCGGATCGACGTTGACCGGCGCCCACCAGGCGAAAAGCACGCCCAGTACCGGGAACAAGATGAAGGTGCTGCACATCACCCACAGGTGTAACCGCCAGTGGCTCCCCCCGGCGATAATGGCCTCACGAGACAGCTTTGCGCCGTGCATAAAAAACAGCAGGGCGATGGCCGCAGTGGTCAGGCCTTCAATGAAGGGAACAAAACTGCCGCGTGCCGGGAAGAAAGAGGCGAGCAGAACGACAGCAATCAGCGTGAGGGTAAAGGGATCGAGAACACGAAACAGTTTCATAAATGCTCCTGAAATCAGATTTCGCTATTGTGCTTTGTTCCCTTTGAGAAATAAAATCGATTTATTGCATCCATTCATGAATTAAACAGATGAATTACTCTTTGCGTCAGCTTCGCGTTTTTGTCACCGTCGCTCAGGCTCGCAGCTTTAGCCGCGCCGGAGAGATGATCGGCCTGAGTCAGTCGGCGGTTAGCCACAGTGTGAAAGAGCTGGAGTCACAGACGGGTGTGCGCCTGCTTGATCGCACCACCCGTGAAGTGGTGCTCACCGAGGCGGGGCAACAGCTGGCTGCGCGTCTGGAACGGCTGCTGGATGAGCTCAACAGCACCTTGCGCGATGTGGGCAGAGTGGGGCAGCAACTTTCCGGGACGGTGCGCGTCGCCGCCAGTCAGACCATTTCAGCGCATCTGATCCCGCAATGTATCGCTGAAAGTAACCGTCGCTATCCCGATATCGATTTTGTACTTCACGACAGGCCGCAGCAGTGGGTTCTGGAGAGTATCAGGCAAGGCGACGTCGATTTTGGGATTGTGATCGATCCCGGTCCGGTGACGGATCTGGAGTGCGAAGTGGTGCTGTCGGAGCCGTTTTTACTGCTGTGTCGCGACGATGACCCGCTGGCCGCGATGGCACAAGTGAGGTGGCAGGCGTTGCAGGGGGCAAATCTGGTATTGCAGGATTATGCATCGGGGAGCCGTCCGCTGATTGACGCGGCGTTGGCACAGCAGCAGGTGAATGCGACGATCGTTCAGGAGATTGGTCATCCCGCCACGCTCTTTCCGATGGTGGAGGCCGGAATTGGGATCAGCGTTTTACCTGCGCTGGCCTTACCGCTGCCGCAGGGCAGCCGCTTAGTCGTGAAGCGTTTCACGCCCTGTATTGAACGTAAGCTGATGCTGGTGCGACGAAAAAATCGCTCGCTCTCTGGTGCGGCTCATGCGCTTTGGGAGGTGGTACGTATGCAGGCACAGCGGTTAATGGAGGCCCGCATACGCGATCCGTTATTTAACGCGCCGAACGATTAGACGTAGATATCGATCTGATGCTCTGCGGAAGGTGAGTTTACGCCTTCTGCTCTGGCCTGTTTTTGCTCTTGTTTTTTCTGGCTTTCTTCGGCCTGCTCACGCTGTAACTGCGCCAGCTGAGCCTGTAGCATTTTGATTTGCGACTGAAGAAGCTCCTGCTGCTTTTTCTTGTCTTCGGTACTGCCGCTGCCGTTCGCAACATCCTTCAGCTGCTGAGTCAGCTTAGTGATTTGCGACGTCAGACGACTGATTTGCGATGCGATATCGCTGCTGCCGGAGCTACCGCCGCCGCTGCTTGTGCTGCCTGTCTGCACTGATGGAGTTGATGCCTGGATTGTTGTCATTTTAAATCCTCTCGCCATAAAACAAGCATATCGGCATAAAAATCCATAGCTTGAGGGAACCTGCCAGATCTGGGAGGGGAGATGTGCCTGAAATAGGGCAAGTATCTTAAGCGTAGCGCCAGCGGATAATCGACTTTGGGGTCATGAATTGCGCATAGCAAAAAGGCGCCTTTAGGGCGCCTTTCCACATTGGTGGGTCGTGCAGGATGACTCGCTTCGCTCGCCCTTCGGGCCGTCGCCGCAGGCGGCTCCGGTGTCTCACTTCGTTCGACTCGAACCTGCAGCAGGTTCTCATCCTGCCGAATTGCGCATAGCAAAAAGGCGCCTTTAGGGCGCCTTTCTACATTGGTGGGTCGTGCAGGATTCGAACCTGCGACCAATTGATTAAAAGTCAACTGCTCTACCAACTGAGCTAACGACCCGAATGGTGGGTGATGACGGGCTCGAACCGCCGACCCCCTCCGTGTAAAGGAGGTGCTCTACCAACTGAGCTAATCACCCATTTCGGTACTACTAAAACAAGATTTAAGAGTGGTGGGCGATGACGGGCTCGAACCGCCGACCCCCTCCGTGTAAAGGAGATGCTCTACCAACTGAGCTAATCGCCCAATCTTAAATTCTTATCTACACTGCGGTATCTACGTAAAGTAGATGGTGGGTGATGACGGGCTCGAACCGCCGACCCCCTCCGTGTAAAGGAGGTGCTCTACCAACTGAGCTAATCACCCCCGCTGTGTGGAGTCGCATTATAGGGAGAGTTGAAAATGAGTCAACGCCTTTTCTAAAGATTTTGTTTGTTCGTCGTAAAATTAAACAAACGGATCACAAAATGTCCCGCGCAGCATGATTTCTAAACAAATTTCGCAAACCTGCATGTCAATCAGGCAACATCATTGAGGAATCGCCCCACAGTGATAGAATATTGCCCATTGTTTTTTTCCCAGCATTTGCCGGTCGTCGGCATCTTTATAACGTAAGGCCATTTCATGAAAATCAAAACTCGCTTCGCGCCCAGCCCGACAGGCTATCTGCACGTCGGTGGTGCCCGTACTGCTCTTTATTCCTGGCTTTTTGCACGTAACCACGGCGGTGAGTTCGTGCTGCGTATTGAAGACACCGATCTCGAGCGTTCCACACCGGAAGCTATCGAAGCCATTATGGATGGCATGAACTGGCTGAACCTGGAGTGGGATGAAGGCCCGTATTTCCAGACGAAACGTTTTGACCGCTACAACGCCGTCATTGATGAAATGCTGGTCGCGGGCACCGCGTATAAATGTTACTGCTCCAAAGAGCGTCTGGAAGCGCTGCGTGAAGAGCAAATGGCGAACGGCGATAAGCCTCGCTACGATGGCCGCTGCCGCCACAGCCATGAGCATCATGCTGCTGATGAGCCATGCGTAGTGCGTTTTGCTAACCCGCAGGAAGGCTCTGTGATCTTTGACGATCAGATCCGTGGTCCGATTGAGTTCAGCAACCAGGAGCTGGACGATCTGATTATTCGTCGTACCGATGGTTCACCGACCTACAACTTCTGCGTTGTAGTGGATGACTGGGATATGGAAATCACTCACGTTATCCGTGGTGAAGACCATATCAACAACACACCACGTCAGATCAACATCCTGAAAGCGCTGAATGCGCCTGTGCCGGTTTATGCGCACGTGTCGATGATTAACGGTGACGACGGTAAAAAACTGTCCAAACGTCACGGTGCCGTGAGCGTGATGCAGTACCGTGATGATGGCTATCTGCCAGAAGCACTGCTGAACTACCTGGTGCGTCTGGGCTGGTCCAGCGGCGATCAGGAGATCTTCAGCCGTGAAGAGATGATCAAGCTGTTCTCCCTGAATGCCGTGAGCAAATCTGCCAGTGCGTTTAACACTGATAAACTGCTGTGGCTGAACCACCACTACATCAACACCATGCCAGCCGAGTACGTTGCGACCTATTTGCAGTGGCACATTGAGCAGGCAAACATTGATACCCGTACCGGTCCGGAACTGGCGGATCTGGTCAAACTGCTGGGCGAGCGCTGCAAAACCCTGAAAGAGATTGCGGAAAGCTGCCGTTATTTCTACGAAGAGTTTGACGAGTTTGATGCTGACGCCGCAAAAAAACACCTGCGTCCGGTTGCGCGTCAGCCGCTCGAAGTGGTGCGCGATAAGCTGGCAGCACTGACCGACTGGACCGCAGAAAACGTTCATCATGCGATTCAGGCAACGGCCGATGAGCTGGAAGTGGGCATGGGTAAAGTCGGTATGCCACTGCGTGTAGCAGTGACCGGCGCGGGTCAGTCACCGGGCCTGGATGTTACTGTCCACGCTATTGGTAAAACCCGTAGCGTTGCGCGTATTAACAAAGCCCTGGACTTTATTGCTGAGCGCGAAAGCCAGCAGTAATCACCCTGCAACAAACGAGCGGCAAAACGGCAGGTTATCCTGCCGTTTTTTTATGCCTCTTCTTCAGCAATACCGAGCCGGGTAAGGAATCCCTGAATACCTTCACGTGCCAGCAATACAGCGAGCCTCTCTTGTTCGAGTGGCGTCATGTTTTCAAGGGGAGCCGTCACCTGACGTAACAGGCTGGTCGTTTTCACCTCGCCATACTCAACGGACGCTTCAGCGAGCTGATAAATAGCCTGGCGGCTGCGCATCGCAGGGAGACTGATAAGGTGTTCACGCACGCGGGAATCGATATGGATGAGCCTGGCCCGGCCGCCTTTCACGCCGTTCAGCGCTTCCGTTTTCCATCCTTGTTTACGTATCCAGCGGTTTACTGTTTGTTTGGCGACCCCGAGGCTATCAGCCAGCTCTTCCGTGGTCATCTTGCTCCGTAATCTTTTCATATCAACTCTGGTCGCGTATCCCTAAACGTTGTAGCAATCCGGTAATCCCATCCCGCAGTAGTAAAGTGGTTAGCTGCTTTTGCTCATCCGGTGTCATTTCATTGGCCAGGGTCAGCAGGAGAGAAGTGAGCGAACTCGTGTCGGGCACGTTTTCCGCGGGCTGAGAGTCTTCAGTAATGCGAGACGCGCTGCGGATAAACTCGCGCACCTTTTCATTAACGTGGACCAGACGCGCTTTACCGCCCTGAACACCTGGCTTTGGTGATGTTTTCCAACCCTCTTTTCGTACCCATTTATTGATGGTCTGTCGGCTATAACCAGTGAGCCGGGATAACTCCTCTGGCGTCATTCGTTCCTTGATCATGCAATTACCTGAATATTAGTAGGGTTAATGAGTGCTTCATGTTATAGCACCCTTTTATGCGAAAACGTGACAGGTTTAACTACTGGCTGCGAGCAGCTTCGCAATGTGATTCATTTGCCTGATTTTTCGACGATTGAAAGGGAAGGGCTGATTTTGCCGTTGACACTCTGCGGTGGAATTCATATTATGCCGCCCGTCAACACGACAGCTTTACGTTGGGGCTATAGCTCAGCTGGGAGAGCGCTTGCATGGCATGCAAGAGGTCAGCGGTTCGATCCCGCTTAGCTCCACCAAATTCTTATCCAGGAGAGTTTGGAACGTAAAGAACTGTGGGGCTATAGCTCAGCTGGGAGAGCGCTTGCATGGCATGCAAGAGGTCAGCGGTTCGATCCCGCTTAGCTCCACCAAAATTCAGACCCTCGCCGAAAGGCGGGGGTTTTTTTATGCGTTTGTTATCAACTCCTGCCTTTTTTGTTGCCACACGTGTATGTTTACCTCTCAGACCTTTATCGAAATCAATAAATCGGAGCATTTAAACCCGGAAACTTGATTCGCTCAATTAATAAACTTACCATTCATTCAGCCAATTATTCGCCTGGGAAATAGCGCCTTGCTAAGAATGAAAAGTCACCTACGTAATAATTTACAATTATTTATGCTAGCGCAAATCTTGTGCCTGGTGATTGTTCCTTTTTCTCGCTACATTTCCCCGAAAACCTTTCTGGATGGCCATTACGTCTATTTAGCCTGGCTGCCATTGAGCGTGATGCTGGCAGTGATCTTCTTGTTTGGCCGTCATGCTATTCTTCCCATTATTTTCAGTTTTGCGTTAACGAATCTTTATCAGTTTCAGTTAACGATACTCCAGCAGGTCGTTATCCTCTTCTGTCAGACGGCGTCGGTGTTTGCAGCCTGCGCCGTGGTGCGCGTCCTGCTGGGCAGGCGCTGGCGATTCGGGCTACCTAACCAGCATATCGGGATACGCATTTTCTGGCTGGGATTCGCCATTCCCCTCGGCATAAAAGTGTCGATGTACTTAGCCGGTTATTTCTTTGATTTTCCTCTTTCCATTTCAAACTTCTTTGGCGATGGGACACCAATTTATAACATTGTGGATATACAGAGCCTGTTTTGTGCCAGCCTGATATTTACGATGATGTTCTATTACCCCTTAAGAATGATAATTAATCCCCGGTATGCCCGTACCTTCTGGTTACGAAGCATTAAGCCGTATCTTATTCAAAATAATCCCGTATTTGCATTACTCTGGCTGATGAGTTTATCGCTGGTGATGCTGATCTTGTGCGCGCCAATTGAAGAAAACTATATCTCCGGCTATCTGGTCCCCCTCATATTTATTCTTTTTACCGTCGCGATTAGTCGGATGAGCTACGCGCTTGTTTCCCTGAGCTGGGCAATTTCCGTTTTCTTGCTGCTGACCTATAACAAAAACTTTCTGAATGGCGTGCAGAACGGCTACGCGCTGGCATTTGTCCTGTCGGTGCTGATCTCTTTCGCGATCTGTTTGATGTACATGTCGCGAATCTATCATCGCAGTGAGTGGCTGAAGCAAGGCTGGCACGAAAGGGCGTTAACCGATCCGCTCACAGGTTTAGCCAATATGCGCGCCCTGGAAGACTATCTGCAGCACTATCCGGATGCCAAAATCTGCTGTCTGCGTATGGGAAATCTGGGGTTTCTTAGCCGCCATTACGGGATGTTGATGCGCATCTACTGTAAGCGAGCCATTACCTCGTCAGTTCAGCCGTTACTGCAGGCGAACGAAAAATTCTTCCAGCTGCCGGGCAGTGAATTGATTCTGGTGCTGTCAGGCCCGGACACCGGAGAGCGTCTCCAGCACATCGTCGATCGGCTGAACAGCCGCAAGATTTACTGGAACAACACCGGGCTGGACATCGAGTTTGGTGCAGCCTGGGGAGAGCTGGAAGGGCAGGATGGCGAAAACCTTCACCATACGCTGGGGCAACTGAGCTGGCTCTCAGAGCAATCCTGCGTCACGCACAGAGTGCTGGCGCTGACGAATAGCGTTGAGAGGGTTTCAGGGCAAACGACGGAGCGCGTCTTAATGCTGAGCCGGGTAAAACGGGCGCTGGAGGAGGGGGGCGTGCGTCTGTATGCTCAGCCCATCCAGAATGCTGCGGGTGAGGGCTACCACGAAATTCTCACCCGACTGGAGAGCGACGGCGAAATCATTACCCCCGATCGTTTCATCCCGCTGATTGCCCAGTTCAACCTGAGCCATCGTTTTGACCTCTGCGTGGTGGAAAAGGTGCTGATCTGGCTGAGCACCCATGCCACGCCGCCAAACAGTGCCCGTTTTTCTGTCAATCTGATGCCGATGACGCTCAATCAAAAAGACGTCGCCGCCGAAATCATTGCCCTGTTTGAGCGCTACGCCATCGCGCCGCAGGCGGTCATTCTGGAAGTCACGGAAGAGCAGGCCTTCTCGGACTCAGAATCCAGCATCCAGAATATCCAGCAGATGCGCGAGTATGGTTTTAAAATTGCGATTGATGATTTCGGGACGGGATACGCTAACTACGAACGGCTAAAACGCCTGCAGGCTGACATCATCAAAATCGACGGATGTTTCGTAAAAGATATCTGTACTGACAGCATGGATGCGACGATTGTGGCGTCGATTTGCAATCTGGCGAAGACCAAATCCCTGTATGTGGTAGCCGAATTTGTTGAAACACCGGCGCAACGACAGCTGTTGCTTGAGATCGGGGTCGATTATCTGCAGGGGTATTTGATTGGGAAACCGCAGCCGCTTGCCGAACTGGAGGCGTAAAAAAGCCGGGGGCACAAACCCCCGGCTTTTTTAATGCTGATTACAGTACCAGTGCAGCGATAGACGCAGACAGTACGCTCACCAGCGTTGAACCGTAAACCAGTTTCAGGCCGAAGCGAGAAACCACGTTACCTTGCTCTTCGTTCAGACCTTTAATCGCACCAGCGATGATGCCGATGGATGAGAAGTTAGCGAAGGAAACCAGGAACACAGACAGAATGCCTTCTGCGCGCGGAGAGAGCGTGCTGGCAATTTTCTGCAGATCCATCATGGCAACGAATTCGTTGGAAACCAGTTTGGTGGCCATGATACTGCCCACCTGCAGCGCTTCGTGAGCCGGAACACCCATCACCCATGCAACAGGGTAGAAGATGTAGCCCAGAATGCCCTGGAAGGAGATACCCAGCACAGCGGCGAACAGGGCGTTCAATGCAGCGATCAGGGCGATGAAGCCGATCAGCATCGCGGCCACGATAATCGCCACTTTGAAGCCTGCCAGAATGTATTCGCCCAGCATTTCGAAGAAGCTCTGGCCTTCGTGCAGGTTAGACATCTGGATATTTTCTTCGCTGGCGTCAACGCGGTACGGGTTGATCAGCGACAGCACGATAAAGGTGCTGAACATGTTCAGAACCAGCGCAGCCACCACGTATTTTGGTTCCAGCATTGTCATGTATGCGCCCACGATAGACATGGATACCGTAGACATTGCGGTAGCCGCCATGGTGTACATGCGGTTGCGGGACATTTTGCCGAGGATATCTTTATACGCGATAAAGTTCTCGGACTGACCCAGAATCAGGGAGCTGACTGCGTTGAAAGATTCCAGTTTACCCATGCCGTTGACTTTGGATAACAGGAAACCGATCGCGCGAATCACAACCGGCAGAACGCGGATGTGCTGCAGGATACCGATCAGCGCAGAGATAAAGACGATTGGGCAAAGCACTTTCAGGAAGAAGAACGCCAGGCCTTGATCGTTCATGCTGCCGAAGACAAAGTTCGTCCCTTCGTTAGCAAATCCGAGCAGTTTTTCGAACATTTCGGAGAAGCCTTTCACGAAGCCCAGGCCTACGTTGGAGTTCAGGAAGAACCACGCAAGTAAAACTTCAATGACGAGCAGCTGTACAACATAACGAATACGAATGTTTTTGCGGTCTGTGCTGACCAGCAATGCAAGTGCAGTAACGACAACAAGTGCCAGGACAAAATGAAGGACGCGGTCCATATTTGCTCCAAATATGAGGCAGGTTTAATTTCCGTGCACATTCTATGTAACAAGCACAAAGAAAACGAGATCAAGACCACACTATAGTTACATCCTGTGACGAGTCTCAAAAATAGTGATCAACCATACATTTCCGTTATGTTATGTAAATGAGTGAAAAGTTACGTTTGTGTGCTACGCTTCACAAATGACTGCGCGATTTCACGCTCTGTGAGATCGTTTCATTGCATCCGCCCCACCTATCGTTCAGAGCTATCAGAGAAATCACTATAAACCTTCTAAATGATCTTGATAATCATTCTCATTTTGATAGCATGAAACATAGCAAAGGCTATATTTCCAGAGGCAGAAATGACAAACAGTCGCGTAGAGGGTAGCAGTGGCAGAGCAGCGCGCAAGCTGAGGTTTGCGTTAATGGGACCTGCGTTCATCGCTGCCATTGGCTATATCGATCCAGGTAATTTTGCGACCAACATTCAGGCCGGGGCGAGCTTTGGCTACAAATTACTGTGGGTGGTGGTCTGGGCAAACCTGATGGCGATGCTCATTCAGGTGCTCTCCGCAAAACTGGGGATCGCGACGGGGAAAAACCTCGCTGAACAGATCCGCGATCACTATCCGCGTCCGGTAGTGTGGTTTTACTGGGTGCAGGCCGAAATTATCGCCATGGCCACCGATCTGGCGGAATTTATCGGCGCGGCCATCGGCTTTAAACTGATATTGGGCGTGTCGCTACTCCAGGGGGCGGTGCTCACCGGGATCGCCACTTTCCTGATTTTAATGCTGCAGCGCCGTGGTCAAAAACCGCTTGAGCTGGTGATTGGCGGCTTGCTGCTGTTTGTCGCCGCGGCCTATATTGTCGAGCTGATCTTCTCCCAGCCAAATCTGGCGCAGCTGGGTAAAGGCATGATTATTCCTACTCTGCCGACGTCAGAAGCGGTCTTCCTCGCGGCGGGCGTACTGGGTGCGACCATTATGCCGCACGTGATTTATCTGCACTCCTCGCTGACTCAGCACGCCCACGAGGGCTCGCGCCGGGAGCGTTATTCGGCAACCAAATGGGATGTCGGTATCGCGATGACCATCGCCGGGTTTGTGAATCTGGCGATGATGGCGACGGCAGCGGCGGCTTTCCATTTCAGTGGCCACACCGGTATCGCCGATCTCGATCAGGCTTATCTGACGCTCGAACCGCTTCTCAGCCACGCGGCGGCGACTATTTTTGGTCTGAGCCTGGTTGCAGCGGGCCTCTCGTCAACGGTGGTCGGGACGCTGGCAGGGCAGGTGGTCATGCAGGGATTTGTGCGTTTTCATATTCCCCTGTGGGTACGCCGCTCCGTGACGATGATGCCGTCGTTTATTGTGATCCTGATGGGGCTGGACCCAACGCGTATTCTGGTAATGAGCCAGGTGCTGCTGAGCTTCGGTATCGCGCTGGCGCTGGTGCCGCTGCTGATCTTTACCAGTAACCAGACGTTAATGGGCGATCTGGTGAATACCCGGCTGGTCAAACGTATCGGCTGGGTTATCGTGGTGCTGGTGGTGGCCCTGAACCTGTGGCTGCTGATTGGGACCGCGCTGGGCCTGTAATTTATCAGAGATGAAAAAAGGAGCCAGTTGGCTCCTTTTTGTATCGAGTGATGTGTACTTAGTGATGGTGACCACCGTGTCCATGGCCGCGTCCATGACCCGGTCGGCCACGACGATCGTCCCGGTCGCTCCAGCCTTCGCGGTAGCCGCGTTCATAGGCTTTGCGGTTGTCCCAGCCACGGTGACGGCCATTATCGTGCCTCCACCAGCGGTCTTTTCGCCATTCATAGTTGCGGTGCCAGTAATCACGGTCGCGCCAGCCACCGCCGTCCCAGTAGTTACCATAATTGTCACGATCGCCAATTTGTAATTTTACTGATGGCAACAGGGTGATTTCGCCCGCATTAGCGACCAGCGGTGCTGAAGCCATTAATACAGCTGCAAGAATCAGTGACCTGAACATTCTCTTCTCCTTCACGATCGGGGCCGTAGACGGCCTGTTAACGCAATATTACGGGGCCGTAAAGCCCCGTTTAATCGCCTCAACTCCTAATTCATGGAGGGGAGCACTTTTTGCTAAAAACGGTTTTATTTTGACCGGCTCAGGATCACGTCAATCGTATTCAGCTCGTCAGCGGTAAAGTGGAGATTTTTCAGTGTGCCGACCGCATCTTCGATTTGCGCCGTTTTGCTGGCGCCAATCAGTACCGTGGTAACTGCGTCATGGCGTAGCACCCAGGCGAGCGCCATCTGCGAGAGTTTTTGGCCCCGGCTTTCGGCCAGCGCGTTCAGCTCGCGAACCTGGCTGATTTTCTCTTCGGTGATCTGATCCGGGTTCAGGAACCGGCTGCCGCTGGCGGCGCGTGAATCCGCTGGAATCCCATTCAGATAACGGTCCGTCAGTTGCCCCCCGGCCAGCGGAGAGAACGGAATACAGCCGACCCCTTTTTCCTGCAGTACGGACAACAGCGCTTGTTCAGGCGCCCGCTCAAACATCGAGTATTTAGGCTGGTGGATCAGGCACGGCGTGCCGAGATCGTCCAGGATCTCAATCGCCTGTCGCGCCAGTTCTGCCGGATAATTCGATAAGCCGACGTACAGCGCTTTTCCCTGTCGCACGACGTGGTCGAGGGCTTTCATCGTCTCTCGCAGCGGTGTTTCCGGGTCCGGACGGTGGTGATAGAAGATATCCACATATTCCAGCCCCATACGTTTCAGGCTCTGATCGAGGCTGGCAATCAGGTATTTACGCGAGCCCCAGTCACCGTAGGGACCGTCCCACATGGTGTATCCCGCTTTCGTCGAGATGATCAATTCGTCGCGGTAAGGCTGAAAATCCTCCCGAAAAATGCGACCAAAGTTCGATTCTGCGGAGCCGGGAGGTGGGCCATAGTTATTGGCCAGGTCGAAGTGGGTAATGCCAAGCTCAAAGGCCCGCTGTAAAAGTTGACGACTGGTGTCAATTAAGGTGTTATCGCCAAAGTTATGCCATAAGCCGAGTGAAATGGCGGGCAGCTTCAGACCGCTCTGGCCGCAACGACGATACTGCATTGACTGATAACGCATTTTATCCGCATCAAAAACCATGCTCAGACCCTCTTACCGGAAATAATCCATCAGTGTATACGTTTACACTTAAGCGCAGTAAATCAGATTACACCGCCATTTTCCGTAAAACATTCTTTCCAGTGCCTTCTTACTGCCATTCCTGGACAGTCATCACGCTTCTTTAATACTCAAAGTGAGGTCAACGTCAGAAGGACACCTGTTATGCGAACCCCCTATTGCGTCGCCGATTACCTGCTGGAACGACTAAAACACTGCGGCGCTGAACATTTGTTCGGCGTGCCAGGCGACTACAATTTGCAGTTTCTCGACCATGTTATCGACAGCCCCGACATCCGCTGGGTGGGCTGTGCCAACGAATTAAACGCCGCCTATGCCGCCGATGGCTATGCTCGCTGCAAGGGCTTTTCCGCACTGCTCACCACCTTTGGCGTGGGGGAGTTAAGCGCCATGAATGGCGTTGCCGGCAGCTTTGCGGAGTATGTGCCGGTACTGCATATCGTGGGCGCGCCGGGGAGTGCCGCCCAGCAAAAAGGCGAACTGCTCCACCACACGCTGGGCGACGGAGAGTTCCGTCATTTCTATCGGATGAGTGAGCCGGTGACCGTGGCGCAGGCCATACTCACGGAGCAAAACGCCTGCTATGAAATCGATCGCGTGTTGTCGATCATGCTGCGTGAGCGTCGTCCTGGGTATCTGATGTTGCCTGCTGACGTGGCAAAAAAACCGGCCACACCGCCTGTAAACGCTCTCACCGAGCGCACCTCACACGCCGATAGCGCCTGTCTTAAAGCCTTCCGCGATGCGGCGGAAGCACGCATCGCTGGCAGCAAACGTACCGCATTGCTGGCCGATTTCCTGGTGCTGCGTTACGGCCTGAAAGCGCCGCTGCAGAAATGGGTGAATGATACCCCGATGGCCCACGCCACCATGCTGATGGGCAAAGGGATCTTTGACGAACGTCAGCCCGGTTTTTACGGCACCTACAGCGGCTCGGCGAGCGCGGAGGGGGTGAGAGAGGCGATTGAAGAGGCCGAGACTATCATCTGCGTCGGCACGCGTTTCACTGATACGCTGACAGCCGGATTTACCCACAATCTTCCTGCGGCCCGCACTATCGAAGTTCAGCCGCACGCCGCCCGCGTGGGCGAGAGATGGTTCACCGGGATTCCGATGAGCAAAGCGGTCGAGATTTTATCCGCACTGTGTAAACAGCATGTCAAAGATCACGCCGCGCCGTCTCGCCAGGCGCCGCTCGAACATCACTATCATGAGGGCACGCTCACGCAGGATAATTTCTGGCACACGTTGCAGACCTTCATTCGCCCCGGCGACATTATTCTCGCCGACCAGGGCACCTCTGCGTTTGGTGCGGCAGCTCTGCGCCTGCCTACAGATGTGAACTTTATCGTTCAGCCGCTGTGGGGGTCAATTGGTTACACGCTGGCGGCCGCTTTCGGCGCGCAAACAGCGTGTCCGGACCGGCGGGTGATCGTCCTGACCGGCGACGGCGCGGCGCAACTGACCATTCAGGAGATGGGTTCGATGCTGCGCGATAAACAGCATCCAGTAATTCTGGTGCTCAACAACGAAGGCTACACCGTTGAGCGGGCGATCCACGGGCCAAAACAGCGCTATAACGATATCGCGCTGTGGAACTGGACGCAGCTCCCGCAAGCCCTGAGCCAGAATGGTCAGGCTGAGTGCTGGCGGGTGAGCGAAACGGTCCAGCTGGCAGAGATCCTTGAGAAGGTCGCGCACAGCGAAAAATTGTCGCTGATCGAAGTGATGCTGCCCAAAGAGGATATCCCTCCGCTGTTGAGCGCCATCACTCAGGCACTGGAGGCGCGAAATAACGCCTGACTATTTCTTCGGTCGCCAGGCCATCAGCATCGGTTTGCCCGCCAGCAGGAGCCAGGCGGGCAACATCACAATGCAAAGCAACGGCAGCAGATTGGTATCCGGCACCACGACCACCGCCATAAACAGGCTCAGCCACGCATCGCGCGTGACAACCAGCACAAACCCCAGAATCGAACAGGAAACGGTAATTGCCGCCGGAACCGCATCGACGTGCTCATGCAGCATCAGGCCCAATGCCACGGCGATAAACACCGCCGGAAAAATTCTCCCACCGCGAAAGCCGCACGCGGCGGCCACGACCACCGCAGCCAGTTTCACCACCGCAAACAGGAAATAGTCTGACACGCTAAACACCTGGCTGAACGCCATCTGCTGCATCTCGTCCAGCCCCTTAAACAGGGTAATCGGCCCGCCAATTGCCCCCAGAATGCCCAGCAAAAAACCGCCCACGCCCAGAATCAGCACCGGGTGTTTCAGTTTGTGCACCAGCAGGTGCAGACGCGGCAGGCACCAGACGGCGACCATACCCAGCGCGATGGCGATGGCGGCAACAATCGCGCCGCTGAAAATATCGGCCAGCTGCATGTGTCCGTAGTGGGGGATAGGCAGCGAAAAGTGAGGCTGGAAGAACAGGCTGGTGGTCAGTGCCCCGGCGGCGGCGGCCATCAGTGGGGCGAAAAGGCGATCCCACAGCGGCACGTCATTATCAGAACTCAGGGTTTGAGAAAAAATCAGCGCGGCGGCAACGGGGGTGCCAAACAATGCGCCGATGGTTCCCGCTGACGCCAGTATGGTCCAGTCCAGCGCGCCGACGCGCGGCAGGATGCGTGCGCCGAGGTACACCGCAAGGGCGATATTCACCGCCATGATCGGATGCTCTGGCCCGAGGCTCACGCCGCCCGCGAGGCCAATCACCAGCGCAAGAATCAGGCCCGGCAGCGCCATCGGATTGACCGGCGCACCGATCAGCGGCTCCAGCGCCGGATCGGGACCGGCGTGTCCTGGACTAAAGCGAATCACCAGACCGACTGCAAGCCCGGTCAGGGTTAACATCAGGATGATCCACGCCGGAGAACTCACATCAACACCCAGCTGCCCCGGAAGCGTAGACCACAATAACGTCTGCAGCACCGAGGCGATTTTCATCACCACGATTAACACCAGACTCGACGCAATACCAATAATCAGCGCAGGTATTGCTAACAGCAGCATGGTTCTGGCGCGCGGATGGAGCATGATGATTTCCTTGTACAAAAATAATTAGCATGACTTTGCACAATCAGGTTGACGGCAATAGTGCAAAAGGTGCTGAAACGGTAAAGTTATTCTGTGACGAAGATCGATAATCCTGGGCCACTCGCCTTCAGGCCGTTGTTGTTATCACGCCTTGAACTTACAGTGTTCCAAAGATTTATTCTGACTTTAGCGGAGCAGTAGAAGAATGACAAAATATGCTTTAGTAGGCGATGTGGGCGGCACCAATGCCCGGCTGGCGCTATGCGATATTAATACCGGTGAAATCTCTCAGGCAAAGGCCTATTCAGGGCTGGATTATCCAAGCCTCGAAGCGGTAGTTCGCGTCTATCTGGATGAGCGTCAGGTCAGCGTTGAGGATGGCTGTATCGCCATTGCCTGCCCGATTACCGGTGACTGGGTGGCGATGACCAACCACACCTGGGCCTTTTCCATTGCCGAGATGAAAAAGAATCTCGGTTTCGCCCATCTGGAAATTATTAACGATTTTACGGCCGTTTCCATGGCGATCCCGATGCTCAAGCCTGAACATCTGATTCAGTTCGGCGGGGCCGAGCCGGTCGAAGGTAAGCCGATTGCCGTTTACGGTGCAGGGACCGGTCTTGGCGTTTCGCACCTGGTTCACGTTGATAAACGCTGGGTGAGCCTGCCGGGCGAGGGCGGTCACGTTGACTTTGCGCCAAACAGCGAAGAAGAGGGCATTATTTTGCAGGAGCTGCGCGCCGAGCTGGGGCACGTTTCCGCCGAACGCGTGCTCTCCGGACCTGGGCTGGTTTATCTTTATCGCGCGATTGTGAAATCCGATGGGCGTCTGCCTGAAAACCTGCAGCCGAAAGATGTCACCGAGCGCGCGCTGGCCGATAGCTGCACCGACTGTCGTCGTGCGCTGTCGCTGTTCTGCGTGATCATGGGGCGCTTTGGCGGCAACCTGGCGCTGAATCTCGGCACCTTTGGCGGCGTCTATATCGCCGGTGGAATAGTGCCGCGCTTCCTCGAGTTCTTTAAAGCGTCTGGTTTCCGCGGCGGTTTTGAAGACAAAGGGCGTTTCAAAGCGTACGTGCAGGATATCCCCGTTTTCCTGATCGTGCATGACAACCCAGGCCTGCTGGGTTCCGGCGCGCATCTGCGTCAAACGCTGGGGCAGTATCTCTGATTACCTCTCGCCGCCCTCTTCTTTCTGGAGAGGGCGTCAAAAATGCATTAACTGCCTGAACTCTTTCACCTTGCTGCGACTCACCGGCACCTGAAAATCCAGATCCTTCAGCCGTAAAATATAGGTATTGTTAAACCAGGGTTCGATTTCGCGGATCTTGTTGAGATTGACGCAGAACGAACGGTGGCAGCGGAAAAAGTGCGAGGCGGGGAGTTTGGCGCAAAACTCGGTGATATTCATCGGCATGACAAATGAATCCCGGCGGGTATAAACGAACGTCATCTTTTCATGCGCTTCCGCATAATAAATATCATCCATCGGCGTGACGATAATCCGCTCATCCTTGATGAGATTCAGGGTGTCATTTTCGCGCGTGGCGGCGGGTGCAGGGCTGACTGCCGGGCTGTTTTGCTGCTGCCAGGCCAGCTCCAGTTTTTGCAGCATGCTGACAATGCGCGACTCCTGATAGGGCTTCAGAATATAGTCGAACGCTTCCAGCTCAAAGGCCTCAACGGCATGCTCTTTCCACGCGGTGACAAACACAATAAACGGCTTATGGGCGAACTGATTGATATTTTGCGCCAGCAGCACGCCGTCCAGCGACGGAATATTGATATCCAGAAAAATGGCGTCAACGCGGTTATGCTGCAAAAACTTCAGCACGTCCAGCCCATCCTCAAAGGTGCCCACGATCTCCATCTGGCTGTGTTCTTTTATCAGCCAGCTTAATTCCTGTTGGGCGAGGATCTCATCTTCCACAATGATGACTTTCATCGGTCACTCCGTTTAAGGCAACAACAGCGTCTGGGTATGAACGGGAAGCCGTTCATTAGGGACGTAAAAAGCGATTTCCGTGCCAGGCTCAAGGCGACGGATATGCAGCCCTTCGCCGTACAGTAATTTTACGCGGTGATGCACATTCAGCAGACCAATTTTATTGCCTGGCATTTCGTTCGATTCCACGCGTGCAATCACGTTGGGATCGATGCCGTGGCCTGTATCCCGCACCGCCACCCGCACGCGATTCCCGCACTCTTCCACGCTAATGGTCACCACGCCTTTGCCTTTACACGGCTGGATGCCGTGAACTATGGCGTTCTCCACCAGCGGCTGGATCAGCAGGCTCGGGATCACGCAGTGCACCTCTTCATCGATATCGTAAATAACCGTGAGCTTATCGCCAAAGCGCGCCTGCTCAATCGCGATGTAATCTTTAATCTGGTACAGCTCTTTTTTGATGTCGATCTGCTCATCGTCTTTCAGCTCGATGTTGTAGCGCAGATAGCGCGACAAATTAAAAATCAGCTGACGGGCGGTGTCCGGATTCATGCGAATCGACGAAGAGATGGCGTTCAGGGCGTTAAACAGAAAATGGGGATTGATCTTACTTTGCAGCGCGCGCAGCTCTGCCTTATTTGCCATTTCCCGCAGTTGCTCAGCGCGCGACACCTCCAGTTGAGTGGAGATAATCTGCGACAGGCCAATTGCCATCTCCTGTAAGGAAGAGGTGATCTGGTGCGCGTGGCAGTAGTAAATTTTCAGCGTGCCGGTCACCACGCCTTTCTCCCACAGTGGAATGACCAGCATGGAGTGAATTTCAGGCGTCCGGTGTGCCTCATCATTGTTTTTAATGATGATTTTACCGTTATTGAGCGCCTGGCGCGTGGTCGGGCTGATGGTATCGTCATTATCGCGGTAGTTATCTTCCCCCACGCCGACATAGGCCAGAACGTGATCAATATTGGTGATGGCGACCGCATCAGCGTGGATGTCGCGGCGAATAATATCGCAGACCTGACGCAGCGACTCCGCGTTGACATGACGGAACAGCGGCAGCGTTTTATTGGCAATATCGAGCGCCAGCTTTGCCTGACGTGCGGCGCTGGCCTCTTTTTCCCCCTCGACGCTTTGCACCAGCAGTACGATAAAGCCAATGCAGACGCTGCCGAGAATCATCGGAATGCCGATTTTGGAGACGATATCCAGCCCCAGCTCAACCGTGGGCGCCCAGGCCACCACGAGGATCATGGTGAGGGTTTCGCACAGCATCCCGGCGGCGATCCCCGCTCGCCAGTGCTGTTTTTTCGGGATTTTACGGTTGATCCAGCCGGACAACGCACCTGCGATAATGCTGGTGATAAAGCAGGGGATCGCCGTGACGCCGCCGATATCAATCAGATAGCGGTGCGTACCGGCAATAATGCCGGTGATAATCCCCACCCACGGGCCAAACAAAATGCCGCCCGACATGACGGCGATAATACGCACGTTGACCAGCGAACCTTCCACCCGCACGCCGGACCAGGTGCTGAACAGGGCAAACATAGAGAAGATCGCCGTGACGGCCAGCAGCTCTTTCGGTGAGTGGGCGGATTTGTGCAGAAGCTCGCGAAAGAGCCGGATGCGGATCAGGAAGAAGAGACAAATCAGCATTAATGCCGCGCGATCGAAGACCGCCAGCAGCATATTGAATATTTCGTGCACGAGTGAACCTGGGAAAACGGGAAAAATCTATGATAGGAAACCTTGCGCACAATGACCAGACATCCCTCTGATTTCTCAAATGGGGAAAAGCCCTCCATTTCAAAGGGGATTGCACTTTTTTGCCTGGATACGTCGCGGGTTAGCCATCAGCGGCAGACTGTTTGTAACTCCATTGATATCATTGAGTTAAAAAATGGTATCGCCAACGCAGTTTTGTCGAATCGACTTCCGCTTTTAGCCGAAACACCCTTCCTGTTTTAAGGGACTCATTATTTTTTCACTCCCCTCTCGACAGTCGGATTTGAATCAGGCTATTTTCTAAGCACGCCACATTCGTGGCAGCGTCGCTCGGACGGTCCGGGCGCTAACGTGAATCTGAGGAATCTATGGCTGAATTCAGTCCTGAACGCCGTTTTACGCGTATCGATCGTCTCCCCCCTTATGTTTTTAATATCACTGCTGAACTGAAAATGGCTGCGCGTCGGCGCGGCGAAGACATTATCGATTTCAGCATGGGTAACCCTGACGGGCCAACGCCACCGCACATCGTTGAAAAACTGTGCACCGTGGCGCAGCGCCCGGATACACACGGCTACTCCACCTCTCGCGGGATTCCGCGTTTGCGTCGGGCAATCTCCCGCTGGTATCAGGATCGCTATCATGTGGATATCGATCCGGAAAGCGAAGCCATCGTTACCATTGGTTCGAAAGAGGGGCTGGCGCACCTGATGCTGGCGACGCTCGATCACGGTGATACGGTGCTGGTGCCCAACCCGAGCTATCCAATCCATATTTACGGTGCAGTGATCGCAGGGGCACAGGTTCGCTCCGTGCCGCTGGTGGAGGGCGTCGACTTTTTCAACGAACTGGAACGCGCGATTCGTGAAAGCTATCCGAAACCGAAAATGATGATCCTTGGATTCCCGTCGAACCCAACGGCGCAGTGCGTCGAGCTGGAGTTCTTCGAGAAAGTGGTCGCGCTGGCGAAGCGCTATGATGTGCTGGTGGTGCACGATCTGGCGTACGCCGATATCGTCTTTGACGGCTGGAAAGCGCCTTCCATAATGCAGGTGCCGGGTGCGCGCGACGTGGCCGTTGAGTTCTTCACCCTGTCAAAAAGCTACAACATGGCAGGCTGGCGTATCGGCTTTATGGTCGGCAATAAAACGCTGGTCAACGCGCTGGCGCGAATCAAGAGCTATCACGACTACGGCACCTTTACGCCGTTGCAGGTCGCGGCGATTGCTGCCCTGGAAGGCGATCAGCAGTGCGTGCATGACATCGCCGCGCAGTACAAACGCCGCCGCGATGTGCTGGTGAAAGGCCTGCACGAAGCGGGCTGGATGGTCGAGGTGCCGAAAGCCTCTATGTACGTCTGGGCCAAAATCCCCGAGCACTATGCAGCAATGGGGTCGCTGGAGTTTGCCAAAAAGATGCTGCAGGATGCCAAAGTCTGCGTCTCGCCGGGCATTGGTTTCGGTGACTATGGCGATACCCACGTTCGCTTCGCACTTATCGAAAACAGCGACCGCATTCGTCAGGCGGTGAGAGGCATCAAAAGCATGTTCCGCGCCGACGGGTTATTGCCGGTGGAAAAGAAGAGTTCGACTGAATCTGACTAGGCGGATTTTGCATAAAAAAACAGGAGCCAATGGCTCCTGTTTTTTTTAACTGTATTTTCTTCGCTCAGATCATCAGGGCAAAGGTTCCGGCCCACACTAAAACAATCACCGAAATGCCCATAAAGAAATATTTCACGTTCATCGCTCCGCGCATCAATAGATACGCCATAAAAAAACAGAGTCCAACTGAGTATAGAGAGCTGAAATCAGACCAGACCGGAAATAAGAATTATCCCGCTACGTCGATGACACCAGCCCAGAATTCTGTGCGTTCCTATTGCCAGACGGCGCTAATGTACGCCTAAATATGGGGGGTGACAAGAGGCATTTTTTTGTATCATTTCCGTAACTTACGAGTGTCGTGGAACGGCGACAGTATAATTTCGCAGCGTAATAAAACAGGTTGAGCGAAGGTGAGAATGGAAAGTAACGGCGGGTGATTACAGGTGACTGAAAAGGTTAGTTTCTTAGGGAAACTAACCTGATAAAGAGACTAGATATAGAGCGAGGTTTCGCCGACAGGGCGGGTCTTAAAGCGGCGGTGCACCCACAGATACTGCTCCGGCGCGCGCATGATTTCGCTTTCGATCACTTTATTAATGTACGTCGCGGCTTCGCGCTCATCCTGTGGGTAATTATGCAGCTCAGGAGAGATAAACAGACGATAGCCAGACTTATCGGCTTTTCTGACCATGGTCACCGTCAGCATCGGCGCACCAGAAAGACGCGAGATAACGAATGTCCCGTTCGTGGTGGCGACATCTTTCACCGCGAAGAACGGGGCGAAACTGCTGCCTTTACGCCCATAATCCTGATCGGGCGCGAACCATACCGGTTCCCCTTTCTTCAGGGCATTCACCAGCCCACGCAGGTTGTTGCGGCTGATCATCGCTTTGTTCGAGCGCATACGGCCGCGCGTCTGTACCCATTCCATCAGTAAATTGTTATGCGGGCGATAGGTCGCCATCATGGGCTGGCAAAGACCCATCACGCGGCCCCCCAGTTCAAGCGACATAAAATGCACGCCGATCACCATGACGCCACGATTTTGTGCCTGAACCTGTTTCAGGTTTTCCAGCCCTTCAACGTCGAACCATTTACGCACGCGCTCGTCCGGCCAGAACCAGGCCATACCGGTCTCCAGCAGCGCCATTCCGATGGATTTGAAGTTTTCGGCGATCAGCTTCTCGCGCTGTTCGACACTGTAATCAGGAAAACAAAGTTCAAGGTTTCTGCGGGCAATAGACTCCCGACGCTTCAGAAAAACACGGGAAGCGCTGCCTAAACTTGAGCCAAGAATTTGTATAGCGGGGTAGGGCAATTGAACGAGCACCCAAAGCAGGCCAAGGCCAAACCATGTGAGCCAGTAACGTGGGTGTAAAAATGCACTTTCGAATTTGCATTGAGACAAAGTAGTGAACCTATGTGAAGCCAGAGAAGGTAGCGCAAACATTGCGTTACAACGTGCTGATTTAGACCGTAGTTTTGGATTATCGTTGCAGGCCTTACCCAACTTTACGGCGCTGCCAGACCACTTCCGGTACAAGGCGGGCTGCGTAGATTAGCACCCTTATACGCGCTTTTCTATGACTTGTTTTTACTGGAAAAAGGCCGAATCAGGAATCGTTTCAGTTAAGTGTATCTCATGGGGGAAAAGCCGTGGCGGTGGTGAAAACCCTGGAGGCGGTGAGAACCCTGGCGGCGGCAAGAAGCCGATGACCACCCCGGCAACGGATGCCATCCTGGCCATGTCGAATGCCGGCCTGAATGTCATCCACTCCGAGCTGGAAGGCCTGCACATGTACCGGGCGAATCTGGATAAGACCGGACCGGAAAGTAACGTCTGGGGTCACTACCTTGGCAGCAAAAACCATACGGATACCAGCAACGGCGCGGCGTATCAGCTTAATCAGAACGGCATTGAAATCGGTGCCGACACGCGGACGGATTTTGCGCGCGGCAGCCTCGTTACGGGGGCATTCATGTCTTTCAGCGATAACGCTGTTAAGCATGCCCGCGGTGGAAAAAGCAAAATCGACAGCTACGGTATCGGCCTGTATGCAACATGGTTTGATGCCAGCGGCTTCTACGCTGACGGTGTGGTGAAGGGTAACCGTCTGAACAACAAACTGAGAGCCGTGATGACCAACGGCGGCAGAACCGGCGGTGACTGGACGCAGTATGGACTCAGCACGGCCGTTGAAGGTGGCTATCAGTTTGATGTGAGGGACGATCTGAGTCTCACGCCTTATGCCCGCCTGGCGTTTGTTCAGATGGGCAGTGAGGACGTGAAACTGAGCAACGGCAAGAAGGGTAACACCGGCACGCCGCGCTCGGTAACGGGTGAGGCCGGCGCGAAGCTGACCGGCAAGTTCAGCCTCGGTGCGGCAGAATTTAAACCTTACCTGTCGGCGGCGATCGTGCAGGAGTATGCAGACTCAAATGAAGTCACCATCAATGCGCGCAACCGCTTTGACAACAACGTCAAAGGCACGTCGGGCAAGTACGGTCTGGGCGCATCGGTCAGTGTCGGCAAGGACGTAACGCTGTACGGCGAGGCGAATTATCGTCAGGGCAGCCATATGGAGACGCCGGTTCAGGGTGTGGCCTGTATCCGTATGGTTTTTGCTGCCAAGGTAGTGACCCCAGACGTTACTTTCCGGTCCGGGCAGCTGTGACTCATGTAATCCCATTTCAGCTTTACGTTGCCGCGTTAAACGGTCTGCAGGCAGGAAAGAGAGCGCCCTCTCTTTCGGTAACACGATAAGACCCAGAAGGCAATTCAGGGTCAACGTGTAGTTGTACTGCTCCCTGAATGGTTTGCCCAGCACCTCAATCATTCCGTTATATTGATCGATAAGCGCCAGTGTTCGCTGAACAAAATCGGTCTCAAAATCTGAATAATTTCCCATTTAACCCTCCCGTTCCGGTTCGAGAATCCACTATATCATCCGGCCAGCCTCACGGCTCAGGTACGGCATTTCCAATCAAGCAGGTTATAGGATCTCAGCGGAAAAAGAGCAGCAGCAGTCCAGTCAGGCTTAGAAGAAAAAACACATAAAATTTTATGTTAGATTGCATAATTCATTCTTATAAAATCAGAAAATTATAAATAATTTTCTTTTTACGAATTTTTAGATAGTGAAAAATCTTTTTCTCAGAACGGAGTGATTCATGCCAACGAAACATATTGATGATGCCACCGCCGCTCAGCTGTACGATCTGAACGTCCGGTGCGTGACGCTGACCCAGCAGCCCGTGAAAGAGGTGGAGGTACTGCGCCTGGCGCTCATGAAAGGGATTGTTAATATCACCGACGATGACATTCTGGCGACGCTGTCCGTGAAGGACAGCGTCTGGCAGCGCCTGGCGGAAACGATCTGGACCGAGCTCACCCAACGGTGGCCGGAAGAGGCGATCACCACGGTACATTGTGAGACACTGGCCGGCGAATTCTCGGAAACCTGGCAGCAGCTCCCCAGCGGACGCTGCAGCAGTGCCATCCGGGAAAAGCTGGAAAGCCGGGTGTCTGAACCGCTCAGTCTGTTCAACCTGACGGAGGAGGATGCCACTGATGAGGACATTCGTGACGCAGCGGAGCGGGATACGGTCCGGGAAGTGGAATACCGTGCGGCGCTGCCGGCACTGCATAACCGGCAGTTCAGTACCCTGAGTCAGCATGAGAAGGCGCTGGCGCAGCTCTACAGCGATCGTGTCAGCTTCACGCCGGATGGTGCGGGGGATTTTTTGGTCAGCGTGACGGAGGCTGCCCCTCAGATGTCGGTGTAGAGTGGAGCGGTGCAGCGTCAAATCAAAAAGTCGGTTGACGACAAGCGCCAGAAGCTCCGTGCTCCAGCGTGAGCGCAGCCAGCCAAAATCCTTCGGGGAACGCTGTACCAACAGGGGCAAGAGCTGGAGGTTATCAGCGACTGGCCAACGCGGAGCACGTCCGGGTCTGAGGCTTTTTAGTCCTTCAACGCCATGTAAAGTAATCCAGTTTATCCATCGACCAACAGATGAGCGGGCGGCACAGAGTAATCTGGCAACGTTAGTGACGGTCATTCCCTGATGCAGCATCAGCATGGCGATAAGTCGTCGCGCATGGTTTTTATCGTGAGCTTGTTGGGCCTCTTTGCGCATCAGTTGTCGTTCTTCATCAGGAGTTGCTGCTATGATCGGCATCGCTCAGTCCGGTTGGTGATTTATGATGTTTGGCAATTGATCAGATCGCACAATCCGGGCTGAATTCCCTTTCAGTGATCTACTATTTTGCGAAGCTATTTAGACTAATAGAGAATAATTGAACTCATGTCTCACATACATCATAAAATGATGTAGGCTTTTTATTTTGAATTTTTCCCGCATGTTGGCAATGATTGAGTAAACATACTTTAAATCAAGATTGGACATGGCTGAGACATCAGGGATGTCAAACCCTTGAGCGATGAGTTGTAATATAAGGTGCTGTGAGCAATTTAATTCATTCTTGCAAAGCATTTTCTCACAAGCCTCAATCGCTCTGGATATGTTCCTCAAAGGATTTAGCGCAGCGCTGATTAGAACATTAATCCACTCTTCACGGTTAGCAGTGAGTTTAATGAATTTGATATCAGGGATCGGTACAAATTCAACTCTATTTACAATCAATACGACAGAACTGAGAGGGTCGATCTCTTGGATTGAAATAAAATGTTGTTTTAAATGATAGAGAGTTCTGAAGTCAGAAAGTTCAACCAGGAATATATTGGTGTCATATTTGAGCTTGGAACATTGAGGTTTCAGGTTTTGCACAGCAAGTTTGATCAACCCGCACTCTCCAGTGTAAGTAACATGTATCCGTCCGGAAGTATATGGATTCATCATTGATTTCATAAAAAAAGTTCCTGCGCGCTAAAGTGTCTAGTCGAGTAAAATAAAAAACGTTAATAACGCGATTAAGACAATAAGTATCCTATAAATTATTCTCTATTGTAATGTCGATACCTGTCAGGCAACAATAAATATTAATATACAGATGGTATACATAAAAATAATATGAGAAAGAGGGGTGTGCAGCATTTCATACCATAAGGTTAGTAAAGTGATATGATTTGTAGTTTTTTTCACTGCTTTATTCTTTTTTTTGGTTTTCTGTACCATCAGAAGTGTAAGGTGAAAGTTGCTTAATTGTTTTTATTGTCTATTATTTGTTGGTGTTTTTTTACGTATTCTCATTGCAATGCGCATCATGAAAATTCCTAAAAAAATATTGTGCGGGTTAGCGCAGATGAAATTTAACCGTGTAAGAATTATAATGTACCGTTTCTAAAGTTCCTGAGCTTTATTTTTTAAGCTTAAAGTTTAGGGGTTTTATCGTTAATATGTAGATATAATACCGAGGAAAGCAGTGCATGTTTTTTTTAAAACAAAATTTAATGTTCAGAAGGCTGTTTTTGCTGATCGCAGTTGGAATGATTTTATCCGGTTCATGCCTGGCCGAGGTTATTAGCCTGCCAAGTGGGGGGCTTAACGGAGTTGCAAATTTTAGTGGTTCATATGACTCCAGCTCTAAAGGCGTGACGATAAATGGCGATGTGGCTCAGGCTGGATTCATGGGATATTACAAGCTCAAAAGTTCTCAGTGTGGAGGCGATTGTGCCAGCCTCGAGTTTACCTCTTCCAGTTCTAAGGGGGTTAACGTTTCATGGACCTCAAGTGGGTCATCTTTCACTTCTGGCAACAGTGCGAATTTAACTAAAACAATCGATCTCAGTAAGGCCTCCGATTTGCAAGTTTGTTATAGCGTTGAGTATTACTCAGGTGGATTTACCTCTCCAGGGCACTGCGAGTCTACCCCTATTGCGCCACCGGATGTGAGCTGCACATTGTCTCCTCAGCAAATTAAAATACTGCATGGAACTGTCCAAGGGAGCGACCTGGACAGTGGACAGTCGTTCGAGTCTTCCGCGGGGGTGACGATAAACTGTAGTGGTCCTACTACGGTGACGTTTTCATTGGATGACACAGAATTAACGTTGGCTAAGGATAGTTCCGGTTCGATACCGACAGTTGTCAGTGAGTTAACGATTAGTTCTTCAACACTAAACGTGAATAATATCGGTAACACCAATATCACATCGACGTTAAAGCGGGTAAATAAATCCAGCGATATTGTAGGGGGAACCTATACGAGCTCAGCTGTCCTTACTGCAACCTGGCTATAAAGTGGGTTCAAAGATAATCTTGTTAGTTCCAGTCATTACTTCGTAGAGGGATTACCAAACCTCTACGCCTACCCACGATATTACTGCATTACTCTGCTGGTGATGCCTGCCATCAGAGTAAACACGTTCAATATTAAATTGACCTCGCGTACCTCTTAACTATCCATGTCTGCATCTTGGTGGCTTGCCACACCCCAAAAAAACGTCGGGTAATAATTATCCTCCTCTCTGGCGGCATTCTGGCAGACTGTTCAATGCACATCTTAAAAAGATGTACCTGTGATCTTTATTTTTAATGGAGTTCACTGGGCTGGGCTGGGCTTATTTGAGCAATATCAGAAATCGATGTGCGAAGCCAACGCTAAGTGATAGCTAAGAGGTAAGGGGAAACAAAATATTACCTTGAAAATGCTGATGGCCTTGAGTCGGATGGATACATTTTTGCTAGCTTCGATGCCCTCTGGAAATTAAATAGATATGTATCACTCTGTGGCGAGAAAAAGGATTAGATTTCTTTTGCAGATTAATGTGTATAATTTAAAATTTGTTTTCAAGTTGTTGCTTTGATGTTGTTGTATATGGCTCTTTAATTCGATTTGCGTCTGATTTTAAGATTGTAAATGGTATTAAAATCTGCATTTGATGTAATTTATGGTTTTTTATATTGGGTTTATATGTGTTTTGGAGTGATTTAATGTACTTGTCTTATTGCGCAGCGCTTTTTTTTAAATTATCTATTATTATCAATGTGTTGAGTGATCGCTGTACTTTTTACGCTCAATTGACTCAACGGCGATAATATTACAAACTTCATCTCACAAATTTATGGGCCAATTAGTTTTGAAAACTTTACCCGTTATTTGTGTTTTTAAAAAATGAACTAAAGATGAACCACTACCTAATGGACGGTTGTCTTTACCAATATGTGAATCTTTTTTAGGATAGGAAAATGAACGTTAATAAAATTGTCGTGGCGCTGGGTCTGACTTTTGCTTTTGTTGCAGGTGCAGCAAATGCAGCAACAACCGGATCAGGAGCTGGTGGTGGTACCGTTCACTTTAAAGGCTCTATTATCAATGCAGCATGTTCCATTGACCCTGAGTCCGTTGATCAGACCGTTAATCTGGGCGAAATTTCTAATATTGTTCTGAAGGATGCTGGTAAATCTGATCCAGTTCCATTTGCGATTCAGTTACATAATTGTGATACCACAGCAGCTGAAACTGCGACTGTTTCTTTCAGCGGCATGGCCGATGCAAACAACCAGCAGGCACTGGGACTTAATGGTAGCGCTTCTGGTGCAGGCATTATCATTTCCGATCAGTCATCTCAGCCAATTAAATTGGGTGACGATTCTGCACCAATCAAACTGATTGATGGTGATAACCAATTAAACTTCGCCGCATATCTGCAAGGCGATGGCGCGAGCACGCCTGTTGTACCTGGTGGTTTTGACTCGGTTGCTACTTTCGCTATGAAGTACCAGTAAAATGATAATGGGCTGGAATTATTCCAGCCCATTGTAAAATGATTATAGGATGATAAATGCAAGTTCTCCGTTTCTTTTTCTGGTTTAAGAAAAGGAATCTATCAATTTTATTTTTATATAGTTCAATGGCAATTTCTTCAACTCATGGCTCTTCAGGACATGGCAATAGCTCGGTTAAGCTTACAGGTTCAATTGTTGACACGCCATGTAGCATTGCAGTCGCTGATAGTAGTCAGATTATTGATCTTGATGTTGAATCGTTAAAAGAAATTAATAGATCAGGAGAAGGAAATAAAAAGAAGTTTCTGATTCATCTTGTAAACTGCGTTTTAGATGATGGCAAGCATTCATGGGATAGATTCCATATCACCTTCGATGGGGCCAGCCACTTGAATAATATATTTGAGGTCAATGGCGGTAATCCAGATGAAGGTATATATATAAAGGATTTACATGGAAATATATCTACTCCGGGTAGGCCTATGCCAGATGGTAACTTAAGCACTGGTACCATGACACTTGTGTATTACATGAACCTGACTTCAGTTAGTAAGCATTTTAGTGTTGGTAGATATAATACGGCTATACGTTTTCATATGAACTATGATTGAGGTCTATTTGTGTCCGACAAAATAAATAGAAATAAGAATCGCTCGGATAGCGATGTGACGTCATTGAAATTTTGTCATCTGCATTATTATATTCAGATGACATTAAAAAACATTAAAATCATAGTGCTTGTCATATTAGGATGTCTGAGTTTTCAGGCATCAGCAGAATCATTGTCTCCCACTGACAATATTGGTTCTGCAAACGAGTCATCTGCTGCCGGAACGGAGTTTAACACCGATGTTTTAGATGTTAAGGATCGCAGCAATATTAATTTAAACAGATTTTCACGCCGTAATTACATCATGCCGGGTGAATATTCGCTCACATTGAAGGTGAACGGTAGTGATGCTGGAGATGTAACGATTGTTTACCTGACGCCAAAAAGCGATCCAGATGGTAGTGAACCTTGTCTGACAGCTGAAATAGTAAAATTATTTGGACTTAAAGAAAAAAATCTTAACGACGTAAAATGGAATAATAACGCTGGCTTGCAATGCCTTGATGATTCGTCATTGCCTGGAATGATCGCTATTGCAGATTTAGGGGATGCCAGCATGAAGGTTACCATTCCGCAGGCTTATATGGAATTTAGCACACCAAATTGGGATCCCCCTTCTCGCTGGGATAATGGTGTGGCCGGAATCATTGCCGATTACTACATCAGTGCAAATAAAACGAATAAGATAAATTCCTCCGGCACTGAAAATTACTCTGGCAATGGTGTCGTCGGATTCAATGCGGGACCATGGCGCGTAAGAGGAGATTGGCAGGCGCAGCGGTATTCCGGGAATGAAGAAACGACCGCACAATATTCCTGGAGTCGGTTGTATATGTATCGTGCAATGCCCAAACTGGGGGCCAAGTTAACGCTGGGTGAGACCGATCTCAATTCAGGTCTTTTCGATTCATTTCGATTTGTTGGTGCCAGTCTTGATTCCGATGACAATATGCTTCCGCCAAATCTTCGAGGCTATGCGCCTGAAGTGAGTGGTATTGCGCGGACAAACGCGAAGGTGATTATCAGCCAGAATGGCCATGTCATTTATCAAACTCAAGTAGCTTCGGGGCCATTTCGCATACAGGATCTCCCGGAAGGTATAACTGGAGGCCTTGATGTCAGGGTCGAAGAACAAGATGGCACCGTGCAGAGATTTCAGAGTACAACAGCAACAATTCCTTATCTGACGCGACCAGGGATGGTTCGATATAAATTCGCAGCGGGCCAACCAGGCGGGCGTCAACAAGGAATGACTAAAGATAATTTCTTGAGCAGTGAATTCTCCTGGGGCATTACAAATGGGTGGTCGCTTTATGGTGGTGGTGTAGTTTCAAAGCTCTATAAATCTTTAGCGGTAGGTATTGGTAGAGATCTCATGGCGCTTGGGGCTATATCGTTTGACATAACACAGTCTATCGCAGATACCAATAATAAAGATAGCAAGATAGGGCGTTCATACCGACTCAGTTATTCTAAGCGGTTCGAAGAGTTTAAGAGCCAAATTACCTTTGCAGGCTATCGATTCGCCGAAAAAGATTTTATGTCGATGGGGGATTTTATCGATGAACAGAGAAGAGACGAAGGCCTGCAAGGCTCATCCCGAGATAAAGAACTCTATACGCTGACTTTCAACCAGGCATTTGAAGACTTAGATTTGAGTGCGTATCTTAGCTACAGTCACAAAACTTACTGGAACCGGCCGAAGAATGACAGATTAACGTTAACTTTAGCTAAGACAGCTGATATTGGAAACTGGAAGAATATTAGTTTTAACTTTAGCGCATATCATTCCGTTTCAGATCATAAAAAAGATGATGGTATTTATCTGAACATGAATGTGCCTTGGGAAAATGATATTTCCATGAGTTTTAGTGCGCAGAATGATAGCAAAGGTATGAGCCAATCAGTTGGTTTTTCTGACGGCTCAAACCCTAATAATCAGTACCAGGTTGAAGTTGGAAGGGGAGGGGGTGAGAATGTTACCTCAAGCGCTTACCTCAACCACTATGGTGATTTCTCAAAAATCAATGCGATGGCAAGCTATCATTCAGGAAATTACAGCGCTTTTGGATTATCAATGCAGGGTGGAATTACTGGGACCTTGCATGGTTTTGATATGCATCCTGTCACAGCGCCAGGTAGTACTCGCTTAATGCTTGATACCAATGGTGTAGGCGGTGTTCCTGTACACGGTATTTCGACGAGAACAAAATCCAATGTATTTGGTAAGGCCGTGCTTGCAGACCTGAATAGTTATATGAAATCAAATGCTGGTATAGAAGTTGAGAAATTAAAAAGTGATGTTGACGTCAGTCAGCCATTAACCCAATTGACGCTAACAGAAGGCGCTATTGGTTACAGAAAGATGAATGTTGTGGCCGGAAAGAAAATGATGGCGACGGTTGAGCTAGCAGATGGCAGCAAACCGCCGTTTGGTGCTGATGTCATGCGGGAAAATCACCAGGTAGGTGTAATCGGTGATGACGGTGAAGTGTGGTTGACCGGAATTGAACCTGGGGCTCGCATGAGAGTGCTATGGGATGGTACAGAACAGTGTCAGTTTGTCATTCAAAATAAACTACCTGTAGAAAGCAATAGAAAATTGCAAGTTATGTGTGGAAAATAAAATGTTTTGAGAAAGGAAATCCGTAATTTTATTTTCATTAAAAATTAATTTGTATAACCTTATATCTGGAAACAAAAGTATGAAATTATCTTTATCCCACATTAGCTGTGCTGTTGCCGTCTGTGCTTCAGTGGCATTTACTTACGACGCAGATGCCGCTATTGCTCTTGATCGTACGCGCGTAATATTTAATGGCTCTGAAGAGTCAATGACTGTAACGCTAGCAAACAATAACAAAGAACTACCATATTTATCTCAATCATGGATTGAAGATTCACAAGGTAATAAAATCGGTGGACCACTTATGGCCTTACCCCCGATTCAGCGCATTGAACCTGGAGCTAAAAGCCTGGTAAAAATTCAAATGCAACCCGGTGCGCAAGCAAAACTACCGCAAGACCGTGAATCGTTATTTTATTTTAATGTACGTGAAATACCACCGCGGAGTAAGAAAACGAATGTACTGCAATTGGCACTACAGACAAGGGTAAAACTATTCTACCGCCCTGTCTCTCTTATAGATAAAAATGGGTTAGCAACTACACCATGGCAGGAAAAATTGACATTGACACGGAAAGGGGATCGATTTACTGTAAATAATCCTACGCCATATTATGTCACCTTGATTAGTTCTAATGATGGTGATTTTAAACCGCTGATGTTGAATCCAAAATCTAGCGAAGATCTTGGGGTACGTTCTGGGGCCCTAGGTAATAATCCGCGAATTTCATATATCAACGACTGGGGTGGACGCCCTGAGTTAACCTTCTCCTGTAAAGGTGAAACTTGCGTGGTTACAAGCAATAAAGCTGGTTAACTATTTTGAAATAATCTTCTTTTTTTAATGTGTTGCTATGGTTCCCTATGAAAAAGAACAGACGGATTCAATTTTTTAAGCTACGTAATATTAGATTAATTGTAATGCTGTATCTTACTCTAAGTTATGTTGCGAGTACCGGGTTAGTTTGGGCTACAGATATTTCAGGGGAACATGGCATTTTACATGTCTATGGTGAACTTGTTGACTCGCCGTGTGAGTTGTCAATGCTGACAGCCGATCAAACTGTCAATCTTGGCACCATAACGACAAAGACGTTAAAAAATTTTGGTGATAGGTCGTCACCCGTTTCGTTAGCTGTGCAGCTTGATGGATGCATGCTCTCTGCTGGAGAGTATTACAGCAAAAATTGGAAAACTAATCATCCTAAAGTGAATTTATCCTTTATTGGTGCCCCTGATTTTTCTGATCCTTCTTTACTCAAAGTGACAGGGGCAAAAGGCATTGCTTTACGTTTGCTAGATCGTACTAATCAAAGCATACGCCTGGGGCCTCATGAGATAAGTCAGATTCTTGATTCCGGGCACAATCAGCTGATATGGAAAATTGTGGCAGAACGAACTGCGGATATCATTATACCCGGACCTTTTTCGGCATACGCGGATTTTCGACTTAATTATGATTAGGAAATAATATGGGAAAGTATCGCTATGGTTTACACAGTATAATGATACTGTTTTTTTCATTCATTATATTTATGACGCTATCTCAATACTGTTATTCGAAAACCGCTACAGCGACCGTGTCAGTGACCGTAACGATTATAGGTTCTGCGACCTGCGACATCAACAACGGGGACGATATTGATGTTAATTTTGGTAGCGCAATAGATGCTGAGATGATTGATGGAGTCAGTTATGATCTCCAGCCCGTACCAATTACGTTGACCTGTGATAAAGCTCCGACAGGTTCGGTTAAATTCGCACTCAATGCTGATACGGCATCCTTTGATTCGAAGGCGATGAAGACAACTAATTCTGAATTAGGTATATATTTGCTAAAAAAAGGCAATGTCCAGGCCCCAGGAACATGGAATGACATTCAATATAATCAAACCGTAACCCTGCAGGCGGTGTTGGTCAAAAAAAATGGAACAACACTCAGTGGTGGCAAATTTACAGCGACTGGTACAGTCGTCTATCAGATGGAATAAAGAAATGACTAATGATACTTTCTACAAAAAAACGGGGTGGGCTGGATGTGTAACATTATGCCTGTTTGTATTCATGGGATTGTTTTCAGCATCCAATAGTTTCGCTGATAGCAATGCTTTTTTCCATGGCACATTGGTAGTGGTTGATTGTAAAGTTGATACTGACTCAGTTGATGTTGATTTTGGAACAGTCAGAACCGACCTTATAGATGGGACAAGCTATGATTTGCAGCCTGTTCCATTTAAAGTGACATGTACTTCCCAGGTCTCTGGTACGATACAGGTCTCATTTGAATCCACACAAACAGTTCCATCGTGGGACAATAATGCGATTGGTACTGATAATCCAGATTTAGGTATTCATTTATTCAAAGATGGCAAGGCGATTAACCCCTCAACCTGGTTTGATGTTCAACATGATGTTGATCTTAAATTAACGGCTGCGCCGGCTGCTAAGCAAGGTGCCACACTGAGTGGGGGTGATTTTATTGCAACTGCTAAGATTAAAATACAGGTTATATGATAGTACACAAACGAACTAAATGTGAGATTGCATATGTCATTGGAGTTTGGTCGCAAAAGGAATACTATTAGTAGCGCTTTAACACTATTAGTCATTTCATTGAGCATTTTTCACAGCGCTGTAGCGTCAGCTGAAAACTATGCCGTTATGCACGGGACATTGGTTGTTGTCAGTTGTACAGTTAATGATAACAAAGATCAGACCGTTTCATTTGGTGAGAATCTTGGGATTCATAAAATTGACGGCGTTAATTATAAAATGCCAGTACCACTAGAGATTACTTGTGGTGAGTTTAATGGTAGTCCTGTTACCGGCATCCAATTGTCTTTTAAAAGAAACGAGAGTTCATTTGACAACGCTGGCGTTCAATCCTCTGTTGATGGATTGGCGATAAAAATTGCACTTAACGATCAGCCGGTTGTTTTTGATAATAATTATGACATTGATTATCAAAATTTACCTAAGATCACAGCAGTTCCAATCTTGGATCCTGGTATTGAGGTACAACCCCAGAGTTTCAATGCTGTCATGAATATTGAGCTATATATGCAATGAAAGGCTGCAAGAGAATGAAATGCGTAATCACACTTATGTACAGCGCACTATTTATATTACTGCAAATGAACAGCGTTGGGCTTGCAGCCACGCTGGCATCTACGTCGAAAGTGAGTTTCAATGGAACATTAGTTGAAGATGCCTGTACGCTCGCTCCAGGGCAAGATGGTGAAAATATTGTTGTTAAATTTGATGACATTGCGGTAAATCATTTATATGTGAACCAAAGAAGTGAACCGAAAGAATTTCAAATCCAACTTCTAGATTGTGATGTTGCTCTGGTCGACAAGGCTTCATTTACGTTTGAAGGCCAGGAGGATCCCGAACTGGCTGGCTGTCTGGCTCTTGATCCAGATTCTGCACCTAAGCATATTGCGATTGATATAGCGGATGTAGATGGAAAACATATTCCACTGAACACAAAATTACCAGGGTACCAGCTGGTTGCAGGAGCAAATCAGTTTACCTTTTCTGCAACTGTTGTTGCATCGCCTGCGGGTATCCAGAATCACAGTATTAATGTCGGTCCATTTTTAGCCGTCTCAACATTTGAAATTTCCTATCAATAGAAAATTAAACAATATGAAAATATACTCATTATTTCTTTGTATTCTGCTTGTTGGATGCCAAAGCAAAATCGTTCCGCATGCTACAGAGGTTAAAGCCGATCAGTCAGTATCCACTCCAGTACCAGTAGCGAACAGTTACACATCAACAGGTGTTTCTAAAGTGCTTCAATGCTCTCGTGATTTAGAAGCTTTACGAACACTCCAGATGTCTGAATATAGCGAGTATCAGAAAAAGTACGATGCTGTGATGTCATTAAGCTCTAAATATCTGAAAATCGCGAACGACGTCAGTACGGATATTAACGATCTGGCACGGCCACACTTCCAGTTCGAGCTAGTTAAGCTTTGCTATGACATAAAGAGCAGAGTAGCGCAAATTCTTATTACACAATCTGTTAATAAGGGGGTGTTTAATGGCTAAATCAACTCTCAAGAAGGTTGTTATTGTTTTGGGCACGTTAATTTCGACCAATGCTTTTGCTCAAAATGATGAGCAGAGTATTTCTACTCAAGTTGCGAGTGAATTGCTTTCGGGCTCAGTAAATGAGGGCTGGAATCTAAATGCAATGATTGAAAGTAGAAATAATTCTTCTGATTCGACAATTCAGACTGAAAACAATACTACGTCCACATTGCGAAAAAAGTTAGCTTCAAAGGAAACTGCCATTTCTTCATTAACCAAAGAGAATGCATTACTTTCCGAGAAGATCGATCTTATGGAAACGCGACTCCAGCAGAGTAGCGAAGCCCTGAAGAAAGCTGATGAAACCATTTTGAAGTCTCGGCAAAGTCATTCCCCTGATTTGAACGATTCGAAAAACTTCAACTCCTGGATTGCTGGGGAAATATTGTCTGAATCAGTTAAAGAGAGACTATCTAGCTGGAAGGCTGTTGGAATTGATATCTCTCAAGATGTTCTTTTGACAGGCCTGGCTGACGGAGTACGGGATCTATCCAGGGTTGATAATGCTAAAATGAAAAATGGGTTACAGGAATTTTCCAGATTTGTCGAAGTTGGCGTTCAACGTCAGGTCGAACTCGCTGATCAACAACATAAAAAATTAGCAAAAGGGTTGAAGCACCTTAAAGACATTGCTGGTATTAGTTTTTATCAGATCAAAGAAGGCTCTCGCGTTGAACCTGAAAATAATATTTACCAGGTGTCTATGACTGAGTCAGTCGCTGAAGGCAAAATTATTAGCAAAACGCCAGTTATCTCTTTGAACGCAGAAAATGAAAACTTACCGTTGATTGTGAGAGAAGGTGCACCTTTAGTTGGTAAAGGCGGTGAGATAGTGGCTTTTGCAATGGCTAAAGTTATTTATGGTACTCAGCCAATTCCTCATGGCATCCATCCTTTCACACTGATGGAATATCACATAAAAGGCCAGTAATTATTTACATTGGCTTTGTTTATTTTGAGGAATTTTTATGCGCTTGATTAATGGCAGGAATGAAATTGACTTTTTGCTATCTTTTGTTCTGCTTTTCCTATTTTCATTTTATCTGGATTTTACTCTTCCTGTATACTTTATTAATATGGGTGGGGATGGTTTATTACTACCTCAAAACATAATATGCTGGAATGTAATTCTGCTTGCTACTGGTATTGTGGTTGCTGGAGTGATAATTAAAAAAGAAATTTCTTTCAATTCTCATTTATTACTTTGTTCTTTAGGCATTCTATTGTTGATCGTTCCGTGGTTTTGGACCACTTATTATGACTGGAAACTGAATTCTGCATCGCATATGCTTGGGCTTATGTTTTCTTTGTTTCTTTTGTTTTCGCTTTTCCAGGTGCAGTTTAATAATTCTGTAAAAACAAAATTGTTAGCCATTATACTCTTCTCAATTTTCATTCAAAGTATTCTTGGATGCATTCAGATGTGGTTGCCCGATCTGGCAAAAGATATGATGGAAAAAGAGTTCGGTGCGCCTTATGGTATTTTTCAGCAAAGAAATTTATATGGTAGTTACCTGGCCATAGCAGTGGGTATTTCGCTTTATTTTATGAGTTTACCAAAATCACGACTATTGAAATGGGCTGGGTATGCAGTGTTATTTCCAGTTTCAACTCAATTACTTTTTTGCCAAAGTCGAATTGGAATGTTAAGTGCATCTTGTATTGCTATATTATATTTGGCAGTAAGGTTTGGGAAGAAACATTTCTCATCTATAAATCCGCTTAAGGAATTTCTGTTGTTGGCAATAGTTGTGATTTGGGCATATGCCATTTATCGATACTCTAATCCCTTTGTCAGCTTAGATTTTGTTCACGCATCTTCCAACAATAGTAGACTTAATGTAATACTGGCTTGTATCAGTTTGATTATTAAAAATCCTGTATTTGGTAATGGGTATGGTAGCTTTGAGTATCTAATTGTTGATTCGCTTAAGAACTCTGATGAATTATTTACGCATCCTCACAATGAGTTTCTGTATGTGTTGGCGGAAGGGGGCGTAGTTGGACTTATCGGACTGGCCATTTTATCCTTTGTGTGGTTGAATACCCCTTATAAATTATACTGCACGAACAATAAAAGTATCATATGGAGTAGCGATCTGCCTCCGATTGGTAACAAATTAAAAATGCCTAATGAATGCTTCCTTTCTTTATTAGGATTGCCGATAGTGCTGCATCTTTTCACTGAGTATCCTTTGTACGCATCCACACCACACCTCCTGGTATTGATCTTATTGTTCAGAATTGGAATGCCTGAAAGCTATATCAATAAACAGCACATTATTAAGAAAAAAAATTTAGGAATATATTCCTTGAGTTTGCTGTTATTGCTTATCTCTACAGGTATGTTTTTACTTTCCAACGCTTTCATTGCTCAGAAACAACTAAGCATTGCAGAAAGAGACATGATAAGTGGTCGGTTAACTTTGATGCCAGAAAAAAAATGGCAATCGGTTCTGCAATTTCAGCGATTAGATTATGATCAACATATGGCATCACTCCTTTCCTATAATAAAGATCGTAACGAAAGTACACTTCTCAGCTATCAAAACTGGGCGGATCGATTTTTGAGCGTACATCATGATGCTAAAGTGTATGCTGCTGCAATTGCGATAGCTAAACATTCTGGCAATAGTGAGAAAGCGTCATCGCTTCGAATGCATGCCTGTAGTGCATTTCCTAACAATGTACTCTTTCAATGTAAAAATAATCTCGTCATGAATTAGTATTTTGATAAAATAACTTATTAGCCCAGGTACTATGCCTGGGCTTTTTTTATACTTGAATCGAGTCTCTGCATATAGAAGAAAATACAGGGACAGCCGCTAACGTGTACAAATTAAAAGGGGCGCGAATTCATTGGCAAAAATATAGTTGTTACTAAGCGTAGTGATGTGAAATTTTGGAGCGGAATCATGTAGACCAAAATTTGCAGCTAGGTCATCTGCATCATAGTTGTCACTGTGTAAACGTTGTACCGAGAGTCGCTGTAAAGAATAATAATCGTCTCCAAGTTTACTGTAACTAAACGTCAAATATCTGGCGATGTTGTATTTTTTATCAGCCACCACCACTCCTCCTTCCATGAAGAAAATCATTTCATCGCTCTTAATAAATTGTATCGCAAGATCCAGCACCATGAGGTTCTCCTGGCCAGATGGTTGCAATGTATGGACGCGGAATTTTGACCAGCACTCGCCAGTTAATGTGTCAGCCTTGGCAATGCTTGCAAAAGTCAGCAGTATCAGCACTGCAATGCGCATTTTCATTCTGCCTCCTAGTTATAGTAATGTGAAACGCAAGAATTTAGCAGTTTAAGGTCGCTTGAATCGAGACATATAATGAGGCTGGTATGAAAATGTTTTCCGGTAAAATTAGGGCCTAAAAATGCATCGGTATAATAGATTATCACCCGGTCCTGATTACAATGGAGATTAAATTTATCCGTATGCAATCGAATCCAAACCATCAATTGTTTATCGTCAACCTTACTATTGTAAGTATAAAACTTGCACTTGTTATCTGTTGAAATGAGTCGGAGATGCTCAGCATTATATTTGCTGTCAGTGTTACTGAAATTATGAAAAACAACGAGTCCTACCACTGTAACGAAAAGAAAAGTGAATAAAGCTATCAACCATAGCCTCTTTCTTTTTCTTGCAGGTGGTGGAAGTTCAGTGCGTACTATTTCGGTCTGACTCAACAATGATTCGTTCAAAAGCGGTGGCAGTACATTTTCTCTATCAGGGTAATCATCATCACTACTTTCTACTTCTGGTTGCTGTTCATCTTGTTGTTGCACAGAAATCCGGTAGCTTACTTCCGGATTAATCATTATACCTTGCTTATGGACGGTAATAATAATTTTTTTATCATAGTGTAGCGCCCTGAATGCTTTTCTTATCAGCATCGTATAATGTGCCAGATTATGTAGAGAACCCGTCATTCCATGGTTTTCCCATACTTCTGCAAGCAGATTTTCTTTAGTGACCAGTTCACCGTTATGCTGTAGTAGAACAAGTAAAAGACGTGCTGCCGCAGGTGGGAGTAAATGCGATGGCGTATCAGTATCGACGGTTTTGATAAGGCGCAAGCAGCCATCTGCGGGTGTAAACACGATATATTCATCGATGACGTATTTTCTTTGCACCAATCTATCTCCGGTTGTTTTTAAAATTATTAATAACGTAACTAATGTGTAATGCCAGGTACTAATCAATTATTATTAGATAGGCTAATTCATAAGTGCTTGTAGTCACTCATCAGGTTGATTTTAGCTCATTCTGGAAATTTTTTTAATTGCACATGGGTGTAATTATAGTTGATTTCTCGATTTCATTACTTTTGCAAAAGCTTCGCGCTTTCGATAATCATCATCAAACAGTAGCCACAATGAATACGGATTTAAATAGTTGAGTTGGATTACTATTTTTGATGGGTTTTTAAGTTAAGTCAAATGTTTATCTGATAAAGGGGCTTGCTCGTAACTAACTAATAATTAATGATATTTTTTTATTAACAAAAACATCCTACTATTTTATATGGCTTTTTTAGGGGGGGAATCTAAAAATCGTTCCCGGTGTTTTTAATGCAGGATTAAATCCTTTCTTTGGTTCTAAATATAGATATTAATGCTGAATACATTGTTATACAGCAAAATTAAAAAATTGTAAGTGGCGTGGGGGTTCAGGAATAACAATTAAGGCTGGGATTGCCCTTGTTGCAGCGTTAGCATCCTCTATCGACTTCAGTTACGTACAATTGCTCAATGTAATTCATCCCGATGGGCTTACCGCATGTTTCCCATGCTTCCTGGCTTCCTGGCGAACTGGAGAACTGGCGGGGAGAAACTGTGAGATATGTTCAGGGCTGGTCTGTCCAGATATACGTCCCGTCGCCGCACCATACATGATTTGCCTCTGTCACTGCGAACCGTCTCTTGAGGTGATTTGGAATAGCGAAGGGCCCTGATTGCATGGCAGAGAGTAACCACAGAGTAACCACAGGGTAAGCACCTCCATTTCGGAGGTGCTTACCCTATTGGTTTTGGTAAGAACTGCTATCCGGACTGGAGTTTTGCAAAATCAAACGAGCTCACTAACTTCTTCTCATTTGCATCCAAAAAATCAGCCCACCATTGCAGCATCAGCCTGCGCTCATCTAGAAATTCCGCTTTATGGATATAAGCCGCACATATGCCATTTCGCTCCTGATGACTCATCTGGCGTTCCACAGCATCTCTCGACCATAGTCCTGACTCAATCAACGAACTGCAGGCCATTGCCCGGAATCCGTGACCAAAGACATCGACCTTTGTATCGTAGCCCATCAGTCGCAGTGCGTTATTCACGGTATTTTCACTCATGGGTTTCCATGGATTGTGATCGACGGTGAAAATCAGTTCGTGTTCACCGATGATGGTGTGGATCTGCTTCAGTATATCCAGCGCCTGACTGGAGAGCGGTACCAGATGCTCTGTACGCATTTTGGAGCCACGGTGCGAGTACTTGACACCTTCAATAGGTTTCCGCTTTGGAGGAATGGTCCACATGGCTTTCCTGAAGTCGATCTCAGACCACCTAGCAAAGCGAAGCTCGCTGGAACCTATGAAGATAAGCAGGGTAAGTTTCGTTGCCAGTCGGGTGAGAAGTTGCCCTCTGTATTCATCCATTCGTTCAAGAAGCTCTGAAATGCGATTTAAGGCGATGGCAGGGCGGTGCTGGCGTTTCACCGTGGTTAACGCGCCAGCCATATCCACGGCAGGGTCATAGGTGATAATGCCTGACTGGGCAGCATAGCGCATGATTGCAGTGATACGCTTGCAATCTCATAAATCTCTTTTGAATCGCCACGGGTTTAACAGACACCCCGGAGTCATTTAAGATGACTTAAAGAGAGGCGCCCATGAGCGGTAAACGTTATCCCGAAGAGTTTAAAATTGAAGCAGTCAAACAGGTTATTGATCGCGGTCATTCTGTTTCCAGCGTTGCAACACGTCTCGATATCACCACCCACAGCCTTTACACCTGGATAAAGAAGTACGGTCCGGACTCATCCACTAATAAAGAACAGTCAGATGCTCAGGCCGAGATCCGCCGACTCCATAAGGAGCTGAAGCGGGTTACTGACGAACGGGACATATTAAAAAAAGCTGCGGCGTACTTCGCAAAGCTGTCCGACTGAGGTACGTCTTTGGCGTACTTTGCTTGCAAGCTCAGGCGCTCCCCGCTTTTCCATTCGTTGTAATACGGACAAAAGCTCCAGTGGTTTTATTTCATTAACTGGCTTAGAGCCTAGATAGGGGAAGACATTATTTTTAAAAGCTCGCTTGACGTAATCAGCATAACTCATTGACCAACCAGATACTTTTGCACTGTACCATTCGAGAGCTATTGCTTCAAATGTGTTGGTAACCGAGAGTTTTTTAACTAATTGCGTGGCTTTTTTGACCTCTCCGGGATCCTTATCATTCGCCAATACCTTTCTTGCCTCATCTCGTTTAGTGCGAGCTTCCGCAAGTGAGATGTCCGGGTAGGTTCCGAATGAGAGCTTTTTCTCTTTCCCGGCAAATCGATATTTCATGCGCCAGTACTTTGAACCGTTAGTATTGACCATGAGATAGAGCCCTCCGCCATCAGCGAGCTTATAGGCTTTGTCTCTGGGCTTTGCAGTCTCGACCTGACGTGCATTTAAGGTCATTTTGGGGGCCTCGTTTTTCATTGAACAGGATAAGCCCCCACTAAGGCCCCCAAACGTTTATTGATTCACGTTGAGATGGGTAGATATCGGTTGACATCACACAGCCAGAACAGAGGGTTTATCACTGATTATAAGGGGATTTTATTGAATTCGGTAGACGTCAGGAGAGTTGTATATGGTGTCCCCTGCAGGAATCGAACCTGCAACTAGCCCTTAGGAGGGGCTCGTTATATCCATTTAACTAAGGGGACGAAGCGGCACGAGTATAGCCTCATTTACACAGGGCGTTAAGCGCGATACCGCCTGACTGCTTAAAGTGTCGCCATTTAGTCGATTTTTTTTGGATTCTCGTCCTTGTTTTGTCGGGCTTTTTCCTTTTCCTTCAGCTCGGCCTTACGCTTGTTGGACATGTCGTTGCGGATTTGCGCATGGCTCAACAGGGCGAAAATAAAGGTCCCGCCGCAGATATTTCCTGCCAGTGTCGGCAGCGCGAACGGCCAGAAGAAATCACTCCAGTGCTGGGTGCCGTTAAACACCAGATACAGCACTTCCACCGTACCAACGACGATGTGGGTGGTGTCGCCCAGCGCGATAAGCCAGGTCATCAAGATGATTACCACAATTTTAGCCGCACCCGCAGAGGGGAACATCCAGACCATAGTGGCAATGATCCAGCCTGAGATAATGGCGTTAGCGAACATCTCAGCCGGGGTATTTTTCATCACGTCCATACCGATTTTAATGAATGCATCCCGGGTGGGTTCATCAAATATCGGCATATATTCGAACGCCCAGGCTGCCACGCCAGTGCCGATAATATTCCCCAGCAGGACCACGCCCCACAGGCGCATCAGAAGGCCGAAATTTCCCCATGTCGGTTTTTGCATCACCGGCAGCACCGCCGTCACGGTGTTTTCCGTGAACAGCTGCTGACGCGCCATAATGACGATGACAAAACCAAAGGTGTAACCAAGGTTTTCAAGCAGGAACCCACCCGGAACCCCCTCCAGCTGCACGTGAAAGATCCCCTTTGCCAGCAGGGAGGCCCCCATCGATAATCCGGCGGCAATGGCTGACCAGAACAGTGCCATCGCATCGCGCTCAAGCTCTTTTTCACCGTCCTGACGGATATGCTCGTGGATAGCCATCGCCCGTGAGGGGAGATGGTCTTCATCGACTTCGATTTTGCCACCCCGCTGTTTTTCTTCACTTTCCACTTCCAGCTCATCAGTATGTTTATCAATTTTTTCTGCGTTTAGTTCATCCATCTGGGGCGTCTCGCTTCGTTGTCATTACCATAATCGTAGCGGTTTTCCGGATAATGCCCGTGGGGAAGCTATTATTTTTCCGGCAATGGCAATAAAGGCGATACATCACCTTCAGACACAGGATAAAATTGCCGACGAAAAGAAATGATAAAGCAGGCTATGCTGAGATCAGAGTGATGGCAGATGGTTGCCTGTCACTGTGTGCGTGGACATCCCGAAACGTGCTGTTACAATCACTTGCACGACTATTCATAGAGCGCCAGGCGCTCTGTCGCGGATGGCAGTCAACGATAGCCATACTAACAGGGAGAAATATATGAAATTTCGGCTGTCGGCGCTTGCGCTGGGCACGACGTTGCTCGTGGGCTGTGCCAGCTCTGGAGAGCAAACGGGGCGCTCAGATCCTTTAGAAGGATTCAACCGATCCATGTATAGCTTTAACTACAACGTGCTGGACCCGTATCTGGTTCGCCCGGTTGCTGTGGCATGGCGTGATTACGTTCCGCAACCTGCTCGTAATGGTTTGAGCAATTTCACCAGTAACCTGGAAGAACCCGCTGTGATGGTGAACTTCTTCCTGCAGGGCGACCCGTATCAGGGGATGGTGCACTTCACTCGTTTCTTCCTGAACAGCTTGTTAGGGATGGGTGGCTTTATTGATGTGGCGGGAATGGCCAATCCGAAGCTGCAGCGTGAACAGCCGCACCGTTTTGGTAGCACGCTGGGCAGTTATGGCGTGGGCTATGGTCCGTATATGCATCTGCCATTCTACGGCAGCTTTACCGTTCGTGACGACGGTGGCGATATGGTCGATACCCTCTATCCGGTGCTGTCATGGCTGACCTGGCCGCTGTCCATTGGTAAATGGACCGTGGAAGGGATTGAGACACGTGCTCAGTTGCTGGATTCCGACGGCCTGCTGCGACAGTCTTCCGATCCGTACATTATGGTGCGTGAAGCCTACTTCCAGAATCACGACTTTATTGCCAACGGCGGTAAGCTGAAACCGGAAGACAATCCAAACGCCAAAGCTATCGAGAATGAACTTTCAGAGATAGATAAAGAATAAATAAAAAAAGGTGAGCAAATGCTCACCTTTTTTAATGCCGGCGCGATTAGAACGCGTAGTTGAAGTTGGTACCGAACAGCCAGGCTTTACCTTCAGATTTAAAGGTGTACGCAGCAGGGCCTTCACCCTCGGTGAAGCTGACGTTCTGACCGTGCATATAAGAAGCACCCACATCGATAGACGCATCGTCGTTAAACGCATAAGTCATACCGGCGCTCAGCCACAGACGGTCCTGATCCGGGATAGAAATGGAGCGTTTGTCCGCCGGAACCGGGCTGTCATCGAACGCGATACCGGTACGGAAGGTCCAGTTCTTATCGTAGTAGTAGGTCGTACCGAGCGCGATACGATAAGCATCTTTGAAGCTTTCATCTTTATAGAACAGCGTCTGGCCGTCGTTGCCGGTGGCTTTCAGCTCCTGGAACTGACTCCAGCTGGTGTAGGTCAGGCTGTAGTGGACAGCCCACTGCGGTGCCACGCGGTTATAACCAGACACTTCCCACATTTCTGGCAGGTTCAGCGTCAGCGCGCCGCTCTGGGTTCTGCCGCCGGTGCCCGCTGGCAGACCGGTCAGGCCCATGCTGGCGAAGATGTTGCTCAGGTTCGGGTCAATGGAGCTTTTATAGTCGCCGTCAAAGTCGATTTTCACTTCAGAGCGGTAGGTCAGACCCCAACGGTTGTTTTTATCCAGCTCATAAAGGATACCGGCGTTCCAGCCGAAGCCCCACTCGTCACCCTTAAGATATGCAATCTGGTCGTCCGGGGAGTTAATACCGTCCAGCATGGATGGAGGCACCATCCCCTGCAGCTGGCCTGCCAGCAGTGGACCGAGTGAACCCGCATAGCGCTCGATTTTGGCTTTCGCGTAAACCGCATCAAAGCCCACACCGAAGCTCCAGTTGCTGTCCAGACGATACGCGCCGCTCAGGTTGAGGTTGATGGTCTGCAGGTCAGTCTTACCACCATAAATGCCGGCGGCGTAGCTGTCGTTAAACTCTGTTGCCAGACCATAGTTGGAGGTGACGGATGCGCCCCAGCCAAATTGATCGTTGATTGGCATAACAAAGTGCATGTTAGGTACCCACGCCACGGGCGCGATGTTGTCCTGGTTAGCACTCTGTCCGGTTAAATTGGATTTCCCGGTAACGTTCACATCAGGATCGATATAAACGGCACCCATTGAGAAGGTCGGGCGATCAAACATAGTGATCAGCGCCGGGTTACGGCTCACGTTGCCTGCGTCATCGGCAATTGCACCTTCCCCAGAATATGCACGGCCAAGGCCAGAGGAAGAAAATTCGTTAAGCTGGAAGCCCGCTGACCAGGCGGAGGTTGATACGATTGCCACTGCGACTGCCAGCGCAGTCTTTTTGAACAGGGTTTTCTGGCTCATGACCATAACCTCATTGAGTTATTTTTATGCAATATATGTTACATAGAGTAACAGGAGCGCGAAGTGTAGGGTCTGCGGTAACACTTAGAAATCAGACCAGTGGCGAGAGTATAGGTCGGACCAGATGGGATGTTGCAAGTATGTTTCTGAAGTTTTTCAAAGATGTTTTTTGAAACGAGATCTCTGTGGCAAAAATGCGACCACCGGCACTCAGCAGAAAGGGTGATTTTTGCGTTAGATCATTTTTTAGTGTGATAACGGTCACTTATCCCCGTTTACGCCATTAACGGCTGGAGAGACCCACGGCCAGGGCGTAAAATATCAGCAACGTGTTTATCTCGCGCTGTGCGCGAATGCAGAGGAACTTGAGCTATGAGTAAATGCAGTGCTGATGAAACCCCGGTTTGCTGCTGTATGGATGTCGGTACCATTATGGATAACACCGATTGCACCGCGTCTTACAGCCGCGTATTTAGCAAACGTTCGGATGCAGAAGAAACCTTAGCCGCGCTCACCAAACGCGCGCGCGACGTGGAATCCGATCCCTGTGAAATCAAATCCACCTTCACGGAAGTGGACGGTGGCGTGAAGCTTGATATCGATTTCATCTTTGCGTGTGAAGCTGAAACCCTGATTTTCCAGCTCGGTCTGCGTTAATTTCTCCGTAAAAGTTGCCGGGTGATTTTTGACTAACCCGACCTACAGTTTCGTAGTCCGGGTAAGGCAAAGACGCGACCCGCAAAAAATACCTCAAATGCCCCTGTCACCCAGGGGCATTTTCTTTTCTTCTCTGTGTCTTAGCTCGCACTTTTTCGCTTCCCCGATTGGCTCTATGTAAAAAAATGGTTAAAACTGTTATCAGGTCAGACCACTTTGCGTTTATGTCATTTACAGGGGACTTTTATGAGTCAGGCACTACCGCTCGTCACCCGCCAGGGTGACCGCATTGCCATTGTCAGCGGATTACGTACTCCGTTTGCACGTCAGGCGACGGCATTTCACGGAATACCGGCTGTCGATCTGGGGAAAATGGTAGTGGGGGAGATGCTGGCTCGCAGCGAAATACCCCCAGAGGTCATCGAACAACTGGTTTTTGGCCAGGTCGTCCAGATGCCGGAAGCACCCAATATCGCCCGCGAAATCGTGCTCGGCACGGGAATGAACGTCCATACCGATGCCTACAGCGTCAGTCGCGCCTGTGCGACCAGCTTCCAGGCCGTCGCTAACGTAGCGGAAAGCCTGATGACCGGCACCATTCGCGCCGGTATTGCAGGCGGGGCCGACTCCTCTTCCGTTCTGCCGATTGGCGTCAGTAAAAAGCTGGCCCGTGTGCTGGTGGACGTCAACAAAGCCCGCACTATGGGGCAGCGTCTCAAACTTTTCTCCCGCCTGCGTCTGCGCGATCTGGCGCCGGTGCCGCCAGCGGTCGCGGAATATTCTACTGGCCTGCGAATGGGCGATACCGCAGAGCAAATGGCGAAAACCTACGGCATCACCCGCGAACAGCAAGATGCTCTGGCGCATCGCTCGCATCAACGCGCTGCGCTGGCGTGGTCCGAGGGAAAACTGGCGGATGAAGTGATGACGGCCTATATCCCGCCGTATCGCGAACCGCTCAGTGAAGATAACAATATCCGTGGCAGTTCGACGCTGGCTGATTATGCAAAATTACGTCCGGCGTTTGACCGCAAGCACGGTACCGTCACGGCGGCGAATAGTACGCCTTTAACCGATGGTGCGGCGGCAGTGATCCTGATGACCGAGTCGCGGGCAAAAGAGCTGGGGCTGGTGCCGCTGGGCTACCTGCGTAGCTACGCCTTCACTGCTATCGACGTCTGGCAGGATATGCTGCTGGGACCGGCCTGGTCCACGCCGCTGGCGCTTGAGCGCGCCGGATTAACGCTGTCTGATTTAACTCTTATTGATATGCACGAGGCTTTTGCCGCGCAGACGCTTGCCAACTTGCAACTGCTGGCCAGCGAACGCTTTGCCCGCGATGTGCTGGGCCGCGCGCATGCCACGGGCGAAGTGGACGAGAGCAAATTTAACGTGCTGGGCGGATCTATCGCATACGGCCATCCGTTTGCCGCCACCGGCGCACGCATGATTACGCAAACGCTGCATGAGCTTCGCCGTCGCGGCGGAGGTTTTGGTCTGGTCACCGCCTGTGCGGCGGGTGGTCTGGGTGCGGCGATGGTTCTGGAGGCTGAATAATGGAAACCACTTCCGCTTTTGACCTGAAGGTCCGGCTGGACAATATTGCTGTCGTCACCATTGATGTGCCGGGCGAAAAGATGAATACCCTGAAGGCCGAATTCGGCGTACAGGTGCGCGCGATCCTCAGGCAAATTCGCGAAAACAAAGACATTCGCGGGCTGATTTTTATCTCAGCCAAACCCGATAACTTCATCGCCGGTGCAGATATCAACATGATCGCCCGCGCCAACAGCGCGCAGGAAGCGGAAGAGCTGGCCCGACAGGGGCAGCAGATCATGGCCGAGATCCACGCACTACCGATCCCAGTGATCGCAGCGATCCACGGCGCCTGCCTGGGCGGCGGGCTGGAGCTGGCGCTGGCGTGCCACAGCCGTATTTGTACGGATGATGCGAAAACCGTACTCGGTCTGCCGGAAGTGCAGCTCGGTCTACTGCCGGGGTCCGGTGGCACCCAGCGTTTACCGCGTCTGATTGGCGTGAGTACCGCGCTGGAAATGATACTCACCGGTAAACAGCTTCGACCACGTCAGGCGCTGAAAGCCGGGCTGGTGGACGAAGTGGTTCCCCATTCCATTTTGCTGGACGCGGCCGTTGAGCTGGCGTTAAAAGGACGGCAGACGAGCCGTCATCTGCCGGTTCGCGAGCGTATTCTCGCCGGCCCGCTCGGGCGCGCGCTGCTGTTTAATGTGGTCGGCAAGAAAACGGAACAGAAAACCAAAGGCAACTACCCGGCGACTAAACGCATTCTCGAGGTGATAGAAACCGGCCTGGCGCAAGGGAGCAGCAGCGGTTATGCGGCTGAGGCCAAAGCCTTTGGCGAACTGGCGATGACGCCCCAGTCCCAGGCACTGCGTAGCATCTTCTTTGCCAGTACTGACGTGAAAAAAGATCCTGGTAGCGAGGCGTCACCGGCACCGCTGGCCTCTGTAGGCGTTTTGGGCGGGGGATTGATGGGCGGTGGCATTGCGTTCGTCACGGCCAGCAAAGGCAAATTGCCTGTACGAATCAAAGACATTAACGCAAAGGGCATTAATCACGCGCTGCAATACAGCTGGCAGCTCCTTGATCAAAAGGTTAAACGCCGCCATATCAAAGCCAGTGAACGCGACAGAGAGCTGGCGCTGATTTCAGGTACCACCGACTACAGCGGTTTTCACCATCGTGACCTGGTGATTGAAGCCGTATTTGAAGACCTGACGCTGAAACAGCAGATGGTCGCCGACGTGGAACAGCACTGCGCGCCGCACACCATTTTTGCCTCAAATACGTCGTCGCTGCCGATTGGCGATATCGCCGCACGTGCCGCGCGACCGGAGCAGGTGATCGGTTTGCACTTCTTTAGTCCGGTGGAAAAAATGCCGCTGGTGGAGGTCATACCTCACGCTTCGACGAACGCTCAAACGGTGGCCACGGTGGTGAAGCTCGCCAAACGGCAGGGCAAAACACCGATTGTGGTGGCCGACAAGGCCGGTTTTTACGTTAACCGCATTCTCGCGCCCTATATTAATGAGGCGATGCGCCTGCTGACGGAAGGCGAGAAAATCGAACACATTGACAATGCGCTGGTCAAGTTTGGTTTTCCAGTTGGCCCAATCCAACTTTTGGATGAGGTTGGAATTGATACAGGCACTAAAATTATACCTGTGCTGGAAGCTGCTTATGGAGAACGTTTTAGCCCGCCTGCAAACATTGTTTCTACGATCTTGAATGATGATCGCAAAGGCAGAAAAAATGGACGGGGCTTCTATCTTTACGCAGTTAAAGGGCGTAAAAGCAAGAAACAGGTCGACCCCTCGGTCTATGGGCTTATTCATGCCAGCGGCCAGGGGAAGTTGTCCGCACAGCAATGCGCTGAGCGCTGCGTCATGATGATGCTCAACGAAGCGGCTCGTTGTTTTGACGAGAAGGTCGTTAAAAGTGCTCGAGACGGCGATATAGGTGCCGTGTTTGGTATCGGTTTTCCACCTTTCCTGGGTGGCCCGTTCCGCTATATGGATAGTCTTGGCGCGGGTGAAGTGGTGGCAATATTGCAGCGTCTGGCTTCGCTTTATGGTCCACGGTTTACGCCGTGTGAACAATTAATGCGCATGGCAGAAAATAACCTGCACTTTTGGCCAGCAGAGGAAACTGACCCCGTAACTTAAGGTCAAACAAGAGTATATCTGACGGTGAATGAACCTGTTTTGGCTATTTTGTAAACAGATATTGACTATACTTACGCCATTAAGGTAAAAAACAGCGTTTCATTCATCAGATGGATCAGGCACAATGCCCGGCCATCGGGTTTTCTACCTTTTTGATCTTTTCGCGGGTAGTGAACGCCGGTGATCCTGGTTAACAAAAGCGGTGCAATATGCAAGTTTTTATCATGCGTCACGGCGACGCGGCACTCGATGCTGCCAGTGACTCTGTTCGTCCTTTGACGACCTGTGGTTGTGACGAATCCCGTCAAATGGCGACCTGGCTCAAAGGCCAAAAAGTGGATATCGATCGTGTGCTGGTGAGTCCGTTCCTGCGGGCCGAACAGACGCTGGATGTGGTAGGGGAGTGTATGAACCTGCCGAAGAGCGTCGATGTTCTCCCTGAGCTTACTCCCTGCGGGGATGTGGGTCTCGTCAGCGCGTATCTTCAGGCGCTGTGCAATGAAGGTGTCTCTTCCGCACTGGTGATTTCCCATCTGCCGCTGGTCGGCTACCTGGTGTCTGAACTGTGCCCTGGCGAAACGCCTCCTATGTTCACCACCTCCGCGATTGCCAACGTCACCCTCGACGATGCGGGCAAAGGGGTATTCAACTGGCAAATGAGTCCGTGCAACCTGAAGATGGCAAAAGCTATCTGACGTGACGAATGATCTGGCGGGTAGCCTGTGCCACCCGCCTGCCTGTCAGGGCAGCTCCGGTGGCTGCCACTCTTCTACTTCAATCAACACCAGCAGCGCGGCATCTCCGCCGTACTCTTTTGGCGCCTGATGAAAAGCCATCACATGTGGATGCTGAGCCAGCCACAATGGTGTTTGCTGTTTGAGAATATGCTTTCCATGGCCGTGCATCACACAGGTGCAGAACACGTGCTCGCGACGACACGCGGCAATGAGCGCGCCCAGCTCCTGTTTCGCCTGCATTTGCGTCAGACCATGCAGATCGAGAAACAACTCCGGCGAATAATCTCCGCGACGTAACTTTTTCAGCTCAAAATGGCTGACATCTTCCCGCACATATTTCACTGCCCCCTGCGTGTTCAGCAGCGGCTGAAATTCGTCTGAAAAATAGTGGCTGTTATCCGCCTGTTCCTGCAGCAGCCGTTTGACCGGCACTTCAGTCACTTTTTTGCGGATCGGGCGGTGGACAATGGTGTCCTGGGTGATTTTGCGCGTCCCGCTCATGAGCTGGCGAAACAGCGTCTGATCCTCCTCGCTAAGCGGCATTTTCTTTTTCATTGGTCCGTCTCATCTCTTATTTCCCTTAGTTTACCTGAGGGAGGCGCAAGCAAAACGCATTTTTTCACCTCTCCCACGCCGTCCCGATGCTGATTTATCGCCGTCTTCATGGCAAACTAGCCGCCGAAAATTATGCAAGCATGCCCTGGAGAGAATAATGGATAAAATATTTGTCGATGAAGCAGTAAACGAACTGCATACCATTCAGGACATGTTGCGTTGGTCCGTCAGTCGTTTTAGCGCCGCCAACATCTGGTACGGCCACGGAACGGACAACCCGTGGGATGAGGCGGTTCAGCTGGTGCTGCCATCCCTGTATCTGCCGCTGGATATCCCTGAAGACATGCGCACCGCGCGTCTGACCTCCAGCGAAAAACACCGTATCGTTGAGCGCGTGATTCGCCGCGTCAACGAGCGTATCCCGGTCGCCTATCTCACCAATAAAGCCTGGTTCTGCGGTCACGAATTTTACGTTGATGAACGTGTGCTGGTGCCGCGCTCGCCGATTGGCGAACTGATCAACAACCACTTTGCAGGCCTGATCGACCACCAACCGCAGCACATTCTGGATATGTGTACGGGCAGCGGCTGTATCGCGATTGCCTGCGCGTATGCCTTCCCGGAAGCGGAAGTGGATGCGGTTGATATCTCCGCCGACGCGCTGGCCGTTACCGAACACAACATCGAAGAGCACGGTTTGATTCACCACGTGACGCCGATTCGCTCCGACCTGTTCCGCGACCTGCCAAAACTGCAATACGATCTGATTGTCACCAATCCGCCGTACGTGGATGCAGAAGACATGTCCGATCTGCCGAATGAATATCGCCACGAGCCGGAACTCGGTCTGGCCTCAGGTTCTGACGGCCTGAAACTGACGCGCCGCATTCTGGCTTGCGCGCCGGATTATCTGACTGACGACGGCATTCTGATTTGTGAAGTCGGTAACAGCATGGTACATCTGATGGAGCAGTACCCGGACGTGCCATTCACCTGGCTTGAATTCGACAACGGTGGTGAAGGCGTCTTCATGCTGACCAAAGCGCAGCTCATCGCCGCGCGTGAACACTTCAGCATTTACAAAGATTAATCCAACGGGCTTCGGCCCGTTTCACATTGCTCAAACACAGAACAACGACAACGGAGCCGTGATGGCAGGAAACAGTATTGGACAATTATTCCGTGTAACGACTTTCGGCGAATCACACGGTCTGGCGCTGGGTTGCATCGTCGACGGCGTGCCACCTGGTATCGAACTGACCGAAGCGGATTTACAGCACGATCTCGATCGCCGCCGTCCGGGTACCTCGCGCTACACCACGCAGCGTCGCGAGCCGGACCAGGTCAAAATTCTCTCCGGTGTCTTTGAAGGCCGCACTACTGGCACCAGCATTGGTCTGCTGATTGAAAATACCGATCAGCGCTCGCAGGACTACGGCGCCATTAAAGATGTTTTCCGCCCCGGTCATGCCGATTACACCTACGAACAAAAATACGGTTTTCGCGACTATCGCGGCGGCGGACGCTCGTCGGCGCGTGAAACAGCCATGCGCGTGGCGGCGGGCGCTATCGCTAAAAAATATCTGGCACAAAAATTTGGCATCGTGATTCGCGGCTGCCTGACCCAGATGGGTGACATTCCTCTGGCGATCAAAGACTGGGATCTGGTTGAACAGAACCCGTTCTTCTGCGCGGATGCCGACAAAATTGACGCACTGGACGAACTGATGCGCGGCCTGAAAAAAGAGGGCGACTCCATCGGCGCGAAAGTGACCGTCGTGGCTGACGGCGTTCCGCCCGGCCTGGGCGAGCCGGTCTTCGATCGTCTGGATGCAGATATCGCCCACGCGATGATGAGCATCAATGCGGTGAAAGGCGTGGAAATTGGCGATGGTTTTGACGTGGTGGCGCTGCGCGGCAGCCAGAACCGCGACGAAATCACGAAAGAGGGTTTCCAGAGCAATCATGCGGGCGGCATTCTGGGCGGCATCAGCAGTGGTCAGCAGATTGTGGCCAACATCGCGCTGAAACCGACCTCCAGCATTACCGTACCGGGGCGCACCATTAACCGCTTCGGCGAAGAAGTTGAGATGATCACCAAAGGGCGTCACGATCCTTGTGTCGGTATCCGTGCGGTGCCGATCGCGGAAGCGATGCTGGCGATTGTGCTAATGGATCATTTCCTGCGGCAGCGCGCGCAGAATGCGGACGTGACGACCACCATTCCACGCTGGTAAACATGAAAAAAACCGCTATTGCTCTGTTGGCTCTGCTTGTCAGCGGAGCCAGTCTGGCAGCCACGCCGTGGCAAAAAATCACCCACCCGATCGCGGGCAGCGCCCAGTCGATCGGCGCGTTTGCTAACGGCTGCATCGTTGGCGCGCAGGATCTGCCGCTGCAATCCGACACCTATCAGGTGATGCGCACCGACCAGCGTCGCTACTTTGGTCATCCGGATCTGGTGCTGTTTATCCAGCGTCTGGGCAATCAGGTGCATAACCTGGGGCTGGGGACGATGCTGATCGGCGATATGGGGATGCCAGCGGGCGGTCGCTTCAATGGTGGACACGCCAGCCATCAGTCCGGTCTGGATGTGGATATTTTCCTGCAACTGCCGAAAACCCGCTGGAGTTCGGCGCAGCTGCTTAAACCCCAGGCGCTGGATCTCGTCGCCCGTGACGGCAAAAGCGTGGTGCCGTCTCTGTGGTCGCCAGATGTCTCCAGCATGATTAAGCTGGCGGCAAAAGATAACGATGTGACGCGTATTTTCGTCAATCCGGCGATCAAGCAGCAGCTCTGTCTGGACGCCGGAACGGATCGTGACTGGCTGCGTAAAGTGCGCCCGTGGTTCCAGCATCGCGCGCATATGCACGTGCGTCTGCGCTGCCCGGCCAACAGCCTCGAATGTGAAGATCAGCCGTTACCGCCGCCGGGAGATGGCTGCGGGGCAGAACTCCAGAGCTGGTTTGAGCCAGCAAAACCTGGAACCACCAAGCCTGAGAAGAAGACACCGCCTCCGTTGCCGCCTTCCTGCCAGGCGCTACTGGATGAGCATGTACTTTAATGGATAATTTCGTCGATCTGTTTATGGTGTCACCGCTGCTGCTGGCGGTGCTGTTTTTTGTTGCGATGCTGGCGGGATTTATCGATGCGCTGGCGGGGGGAGGCGGCCTGCTGACTGTGCCTGCGCTGCTGGCGGCGGGCATGAGCCCGGCCCAGGCGCTGGCGACCAATAAGCTGCAGGCCTGCGGCGGCTCGCTCTCTGCCTCCATCTACTTTATTCGCCGTAAAGTGGTCAGTCTTGCCGACCAAAAGCTCAATATTCTGATGACCTTTATCGGCTCCACCAGCGGCGCGCTGCTGGTCCAGCACGTGCAATCGGATATTTTGCGCCAGATTTTGCCAATCCTCGTGATCTGCATTGGTCTCTACTTTTTGCTGATGCCAAAATTAGGGGAAGAGGATCGTCAGCGCCGTCTGCACGGTCTGCCGTTTGCCCTGATTGCAGGCGGCTGCGTCGGTTTTTACGATGGCTTCTTCGGGCCGGGTGCCGGTTCTTTTTATGCCCTGGCGTTTGTGACGCTGGCCGGTTTTAACCTCGCCAAATCCACCGCCCACGCAAAAGTGCTCAACGCCACCTCAAACCTGGGCGGTCTGCTGCTGTTTATCATTGGCGGGAAAGTGATTTGGGCGACCGGCTTTGTGATGATGGTCGGACAGTTTTTAGGCGCGCGTGTCGGCTCGCGTCTGGTATTGAGCAAAGGGCAAAAACTGATTCGTCCGATGATTGTGATTGTGTCGGCGGTGATGAGTGCCAAACTTCTTTATGACAGCCACGGACAGGAGATCCTCCACTGGTTGGGGATGAACTAATGAACAGTACGCATAAATACGAACAGCTGATTGAGATTTTCGACAGCTGTTTTGCGGATGATTTTAATACCCGTCTGATTAAAGGCGACGACGAACCGATCTATCTTCCTGCTGATGCAGATGTGCCGTACAACCGGATCGTGTTTGCCCACGGGTTTTATGCCAGCGGTCTGCACGAGATTTCCCACTGGTGTATTGCCGGGAAAGCGCGCCGCGAACTGGTCGATTTCGGTTACTGGTACTGCCCGGACGGGCGAGATGCCACGACGCAAGGGCAGTTTGAAGATGTGGAAGTCAAACCGCAGGCCTTCGACTGGCTATTTTGCGTGGCGGCAGGTTTTCCGTTCAACGTCAGCTGCGACAATCTCGAAGGCGATTGCGAGCCGGATCGTATTACCTTCCAGCGCCGCGTTCACGCGCAGGTGATGGAATATCTTGAGAAAGGCATCCCGGAGCGACCGGCGCGTTTTATCAAGGCACTACAGAATTATTACCACACGCCGGCAATAACGGCGGAATGCTTCCCGTGGCCGGAAGATCTCAACTGAGGAAAAAAGATGATCGCAGAATTTGAATCACGCATCCTGGCGTTAATTGATGACATGGTGGAACACGCCAGTGACGATGAACTGTTTGCCAGCGGTTATCTGCGTGGTCACCTGACGCTTGCTGTTGCCGAGCTGGAAGCGGGCGACGATCACTCACCTGAAGCGGTCCACGCTGAAGTGAGCCGTGGTCTTGAAAAAGCTATTCAGGCGGGCGAGCTTTCTCCACGCGACCAGTCACTGGTGCTGGGGATGTGGGACAATTTGTTCCAGCAGGCTAATCTGAAGTAGTGGCTTTTTGCCCGGTAGCGCTGCGCTTACCGGGCCTCCAAACCTTATCCTACCTTTTTACCCTTCAGTAATTTTCGCACCCACAGCCGATTTGGGTTCAATCCTGCAAGCGTAACACCGTCCATCGGGATCGGCTCATCGCTCATCTGCGACGCCAGAATTTCAGCGGCCAGCGGCGCGGTGCACAATCCCCGCGACCCGAGCGCACCGAGCATAAACAGGTTCGGATAGACGGGAGAACGCACGGCATTCTCTTTGGACTCTGCCAGATCCTGATAGGCCGCAAGCGTCGCGTCGTAGTCCGGTACATTGCCGATCATCGGCAGATGATCGCGGGTGGCGCACCGCACGCCGCAGCGCGCGACGCTGCCGCTCACGTCCACCTCTTTTGCCCATTCAGTCTCGGGGAAGCAGTCGATCAAGCGCTGGCGGTTTTGCTGCTGATCCGCTTCGCTATAGCAAATGTTCGCTTCGCCGCGATGATAGCTGGCTCCGATGCAGTGATGACCGTTGGTCGGGTTTTGCGGCGTCAGATAGCCGTCGTAGCACAAGACCTGACGGAGCTTGCCGAGCTGAGCTGTCGTGGGAATATGGCTCACCTGGCCGCCAACCGGATAGACCGGCAGATTTTCTGTTTGCGGGAAATCGCTGATGCGATGGCCGTTGGTCAGCACCACTCCGGCGTGTCGGGCCTGTGCACCATGGGCAAAACGCAGCTGCCAGTCGCCGTCGATGCGATCCAGCGATTCCAGCTGATGTTCATAATGCACGGTCAGCCCTTGCGACTGGGCCAGCGCAATGGCCGCTGTCGTGAGCTGCGCCGGGCAGAGCCAGCCGCCTTGCGGATAGTGAATGCCGCCGCAGCCCGTCTCCAGGCCACTTAACGCCTGCACCTGCTCGGCGTCCGCGGCTTCCGCGATGTGCGCCGGTAATTCCAGACTAAGCATCTGGTCGATCTTGCGCTGGCTTTTTTCGTCCCAGCCGAGCTGTGTGACGCCGCACCATGCATGGTCAAAGGTGACTGGCAGGCTGTCGTAAAGACGCCGGGCAAAAGTAAAGGCGGCCGGGAAAAACTGGCTAAGTGCCGGATCGTGGGCGGTCAGCAGAGGATACAGCGCGCCCTGGCGATTGCCGGAGGCACCCGTGGCGGGGGCGTTATCAGCGCAGTACAACGTCACCTGCCAGCCGCGCTGGAGCAGGGCAAGTGACAGCAGTGCGCTGGCAATACCACCGCCAATAATTGCCGTTTCACGTTTTTCCGCACCGCTGCGGGCAAACCAGGGAGTGCGTTCAGGCAAGGCAATATCCTGCTCCATCACCCCTGTCAGCATCTCTCGCTTGCGGCCAAATCCTTTGGTTTTGTACATAGTGAAACCGGCGTCCTGCAAACCACGGCGCACGAACCCGGCGGAGGTAAAGGTCGCGAGCGTAGCGCCAGGACGCGCCAGACGCGCCATCGCCGCGAAGAGATGCGGGCTCCACATGTCCGGGTTTTTCGCGGGAGCAAAGCCATCCAAAAACCAGGCGTCGACTTTCTGATTCAGAGAATCGTCGAGTTTGTCCGTCAGGTCGTTGATATCCCCGAGCCACAAATCCAGCGTGACTTGACCGCCGTCTAACACTAAACGATGACAGCCGCCGATCGGCTGTGGCCACTGGGCCTGCAGCTGCTCGGCCCAGACGCGAAGTTCCGGCCAGTGCTGATGGGCCAGGGTCAGGTCGTGGGCGGTGAGGGGGAATTTCTCGAAACTGATGAAATGTAATCTTTGTAGCGTAGCGTCAGGGTGCGCCGCACGGAACTGAACAAACGCCTGCCAGAGGGTGAGGAAGTTTAATCCGGTGCCAAAACCGCTCTCCGCCACTACAAACTGGCTGCGCGGATGGACAGGGAAACGCGCGTTGAGCTGGTTTCCGTCGAGGAAAACATAACGGGTTTCTTCCAGTCCGTTATCATTAGAGAAGTAGACATCGTCGAAATCTCGGGAAACAGGTGTACCCTCAGCGTTGAACTCAAGGTTGGCGGGTTGTATGGCGTTTTGTTTCACGTAAGTTACTCGTCTGACAGGCAGTGGCAGGATCTTAGCGATGTGTGTTCGATGGTGCAAATTTCCACAGAAATTGGCTGATCGGACTTGTTCAGCGTACAAGTGTACGCTATTGTGCGACTCGAAACTTAATATAGTATGACTTACAGAGGTATTGAATGAAACGTGCAGTGATTACTGGCCTGGGCATCGTTTCCAGCATCGGTAACAACCAGCAGGAAGTCCTGGAATCTCTGCGTGAAGGACGCTCGGGGATCACTTTCTCTCAAGAATTCAAAGATTCTGGTATGCGTAGCCACGTGTGGGGTAACGTCAAACTGGACACCACCGGTCTGATTGACCGCAAAGTGGTCCGTTTCATGAACGATGCCTCTATCTACGCTTACCTCTCAATGCAGCAGGCTGTAGAAGATGCTGGATTGAAAGAAGACGTTTATCAGAACAACCCACGCGTGGGCCTGATCGCAGGTTCCGGTGGTTCTTCTAAATCTCAGGTGTTCGGCGCAGACGCAATGCGTAGCCCGCGCGGCCTGAAAGCGGTCGGTCCTTACGTTGTGACCAAAGCGATGGCGTCAGCGGTGTCTGCGTGCCTCGCGACCCCCTTCAAAATCCACGGTGTGAACTACTCCATCAGCTCCGCATGTGCGACCTCCGCACACTGTATCGGCAGCGCGGTTGAGCAGATCCAGTTGGGTAAACAAGACATCGTATTTGCTGGCGGCGGCGAAGAGCTGTGCTGGGAAATGGCGTGTGAATTTGACGCGATGGGCGCACTGTCCACCAAATACAACGAAACGCCAGAAAAAGCGTCCCGTACCTATGATGCGAACCGTGACGGTTTCATCATCGCAGGCGGCGGCGGTATGGTTGTGGTTGAAGAGCTGGAACACGCGCTGGCACGTGGCGCGCACATCTACGCTGAAGTTGTGGGCTACGGTGCGACTTCCGATGGCGCAGACATGGTTGCTCCATCAGGCGAAGGCGCAGTGCGCTGCATGAAGCTGGCGATGAACGGCGTTGATACCCCAATCGACTACCTGAACTCCCACGGTACCTCGACTCCGGTCGGCGACGTGAAAGAGCTGGGTGCTATCCGTGAAGTCTTCGGCGACAACAGCCCGGCGATCTCCGCGACGAAAGCGATGACCGGTCACTCTCTGGGCGCCGCTGGCGTGCAGGAAGCTATCTACTCTCTGCTGATGCTGGAACACGGCTTTATCGCCCCAAGCATCAACGTTGAAGAGCTGGACGAGCAGGCTGCTGGCCTGAACATCGTAACCAAGCCGACTGAGCAGGCGCTGACGACAGTGATGTCCAACAGCTTCGGCTTCGGCGGCACCAACGCCACGCTGGTAATGCGTAAGCTGAAAGCGTAAGTTTTCCGCTGATGAAAAAAAGGAGCCTGATGGCTCCTTTTTTTATGCGTTGACAATTGATTGACTGAAAAGGCAAACTTCGGCTTCAACATTATCACTTTGATAATGCGTAAGCGTTTAACGTCAACCAACGCACCTTAATCCTGATCCTCAGGTAGAGGGGGCGTGGCATTTCCCCGCCTTACTCTTCATTTTCGGAGTAATGCATGACCGCAGTAACCCAAACAGAAAAAACCTCTTCAGCGAATGTCTCGCTGTTTCGCATCGCCTTCGCGGTGTTTCTTACCTATATGACCGTCGGCCTGCCGCTGCCGGTAATCCCGTTGTTTGTGCATCAGGAGCTGGGCTACGGCAATACCCTGGTGGGTGTCGCCGTGGGGATTCAATTTCTGGCGACCGTATTAACCCGTGGCTATGCGGGACGCCTGGCCGATCAGCATGGCGCTAAGCGTTCCGCGTTACAGGGTATGTTTGCCTGCGGACTGGCGGGTGGGGCATGGCTGCTGGCCGCGCTGCTGCCGGTGGACGCCATCTATAAATTCGCACTGCTGATTGTCGGGCGCTTAATTCTCGGTTTTGGCGAAAGCCAACTGCTGACCGGGACGCTCACCTGGGGAATGGGGCTGGTCGGGCCGACGCGTTCCGGAAAAGTGATGTCCTGGAACGGGATGGCGATCTACGGCGCACTGGCCGCAGGCGCGCCGCTGGGGCTGCTGATCCACAGCCATTTCGGTTTCGCCGTGCTGGCGGGGACGACCATGGTGCTGCCGCTGGTGGCGTGGGCCTTTAACGGCACGGTGCGTAAAGTGCCAGCTCATAAAGGCGATCGCCCGTCGCTGTGGAGCGTGGTCGGTCAAATCTGGAAACCGGGCCTCGGTCTGGCGCTGCAGGGCGTTGGATTTGCCGTGATTGGCACCTTTGTCTCGCTCTACTTCATGAGCCGGGGCTGGGCAATGGCTGGTTTCACCTTAACCGCATTCGGTGGGGCCTTCGTGCTGATGCGCGTGCTGTTCGGCTGGATGCCGGACCGTTTTGGCGGCGTAAAAGTGGCGGTGGTTTCGCTAATGATTGAGACCCTCGGCCTGCTGCTTTTGTGGCAGGCACCGGTGGCGTGGATTGCGTTGCTGGGCGCGGCGTTAACCGGCTGCGGCTGCTCGCTGATCTTCCCGGCGCTCGGCGTCGAGGTGGTGAAACGCGTAGCACCGCAGGTTCGTGGAACTGCACTCGGCGGCTATGCGGCATTCCAGGATATCTCGTACGGTATCACTGGCCCGCTGGCAGGGGTACTGGCGACGTCGTTCGGCTATCCGTCGGTGTTTCTGGCAGGGGCCGTCTCGGCAGTGGTGGGGATAGTGGTAACGGTTATCGCATTCCGGAAGCAGTAAACGTCATTGTCGGGTAGCGTTTCGCTTACCCGACCTGCAAAGTCCGTAATTTAGCAGGTCGGGTGGCGATACTTCGACTCAGGCAACCAGCCAGAACAATGCCAGCGCTACCATCAGCGCGATAAACATCAGGCCGGGGCGTGCAGACATCGATTTTATGGTGTCCACCACCGGGGCGAACAGCGGGCTATAGATCGGCTGAATATTGCGCGCTTCCGGCACACCGCCGTCACGTTCGGCGCGGCGGATAAAGATCTGGTTCAGTAAATCCTGAATCTGGGCGGGGGTCAGCACCGTCTGCGGCGTTACCTGCCAGTTCTGCTGCGCGTATTCACGCACCGCTTCAAATTCTCGTGGTTCCAGCGGCTGTTTAAGCGCCGCCTGCAGGGTATGCAGCGTGGGCGCGCTTTGGGTACTCAACGTCTGACGCGCCTGAAGCCAGGTCACCAGATGGGTAAACTGTTTCGCCGGGATCAACTCACCGGCTTTTACGCCGGAAAGTTCCAGCATGGATTGCCAGATAAGCTTGTTTGACTCGCCCGTGGCAGCAGCCAGCCGGGTGACCATCTGCTTGAGAGTATTATGCTCAGCAGGCTGCAGAGGGCGCTCCGTCGCCGGGCGTTGCTGGGGCTGCGGAATAGAGAGCTGATTGCTCTGTAACAGCGTGAGCACCGTTTTCAGCTGGTCCGGTGTGAGCTGGCTCAGGGCCGTCTGACCAAACTGCTGGCGGATAAAATCACTCACCGCCTGACGATTATTCCCTTGACCTAACAGTTCGGTGAGCTGCGACACCATCTGGCGGGTGGTGTGATTTTGCTGCGCGGTATTCAGGCGCAGATTCAGGTTTTGCTCGGCGGCAGGGAAGTGGCGCGATAACAGCGGCGTGTCGTTTTTCAGCCCCAAATCATGCTTCACTCCCGCCCACACCTCCGCGTTCTGTTGCGACGTAAGCGCAACCAGGCGGGTGATCAGTCGCTCCAGCACCGTGCGCTGCTGCGTCGATAACGGCTGTTCGCCGATGGCGGAAGGTGTTACTGGGCCTTCACCGGGAGGGCGCGGCGGCGTACCTGAAATGGGCTGCATCGTCAAAATCCTTAAAGTCATTACTCACCGTAAACCAGGCAAAGCGTTCGGGTATGCCTGGCGGCGAGATTATGGCACACTTGGCCGGTTAACTTCCTCTCAAACAGGTACTCTGTCGTGAAAATCCTCGTTGATGAAAATATGCCTTACGCCCGTGAGCTGTTTAGCCGCCTGGGCGACGTTAAGGCTGTTCCCGGTCGTCCCATTCCCCTTGAAGAACTCACCGATGCGGACGCCCTGATGGTGCGCTCGGTCACCAAAGTGAATGAGGCGCTGCTGTCGGGTAAAAACGTCAAATTTGTAGGGACAGCGACGGCGGGAACCGATCACGTGGACGATGCCTGGCTGGCACAGGCCGGTATCGGATTCTCGGCCGCGCCGGGCTGCAACGCTATCGCCGTGGTGGAATACGTTTTCTCTTCACTGTTGATGCTGGGCGAGCGCGACGGCTTTGCGCTGAAAGATCGCACGGTGGGTATTGTTGGCGTCGGTAACGTCGGCGGGCGGTTGCAAAAACGTCTGGAAGCCCTCGGTATCCGCACCTTGCTGTGCGATCCCCCACGCGCCGATCGCGGTGATGAAGGCGACTTCCGCGCGCTGGATGAACTGGTCGAGCAGGCGGATGTGATCACCTTCCATACGCCGCTGTTTAAAGACGGACCGTACAAATCCCTGCATCTGGCCGATGAAGCGTTAATTCGCCGCCTGAAGCCTGGCACTATTCTGATAAATGCCTGCCGTGGCCCGGTGGTGGATAACACCGCGCTGCTGAAATGTCTGGAAGAGGGGCAGGAGCTGAACGTGGTGCTGGATGTCTGGGAGCCGGAGCCGGATCTCAACGTGGCGCTGCTGAATCGCGTGGATGTCGCTACCGCACACATCGCGGGCTATACGCTTGAAGGCAAAGCGCGCGGTACGACGCAGGTGTTTGAAGCCTATAGCGCTTTTATCGGCCAGGCGCAGCAGGTGGCGCTGGATACGCTGCTGCCTGCGCCGGAATTTAGCCGCATTACGCTGCACGGTCCGCTTGATGAGTCTTCGCTAAAAAGGCTGGTGCATTTAGTGTATGATGTGCGCCGCGATGACGCGCTGCTGCGAAAAGTGGCCGGCATTCCGGGTGAATTCGACCGGCTTCGCAAGAATTATCTTGAGCGCCGTGAGTGGTCCTCCCTGTATGTCATCTGTGACGACGCCGATGCGGCGGCGTTGCTGAATAAACTGGGTTTTACTGCCACGCATAACCCGGCGCGTTAATGTTTTCCTCATGCTCTCTGCCGGATAATCTGGCAGGGACGCTGTTTCATTTCTGGAGTAAACCACCATGTCTGAAGGCTGGAATATTGCCGTACTGGGTGCCACTGGCGCTGTGGGCGAAGCCCTGCTCGAAACACTTGCGGAGCGTCAGTTCCCGGTGGGAGAAATCTATGCTCTGGCGCGCGCCGAAAGCGCGGGCACCTCTCTGCGCTACGAAGGTAAAACCGTTCGCGCGCAGGACGTAGCAGAATTTGACTGGACGCAGGTGCAACTGGCGTTCTTTGCGGCAGGCGTTGAAGCCTCGGCGACTTACGCTGAAGAAGCGGCGAACGCCGGTTGCCTGGTGATCGACCTGAGCGGTCTGTTTGCCCTCGAGCCTGACGTGCCGCTGGTGGTGCCGGACGTGAACCCGTTCGTGCTGGCCGACTACCGCAATCGCAACATTATTGCTGTCCCGGACAGCCTGACCAGCCAACTGCTGACGGCACTGAAACCGCTGATCGACGACGGTGGTCTGTCGCGTATTAGCGTAACCAGTCTGCTTTCTGTTTCCGCACAGGGCAAAAAAGCGGTCGACGCGCTGGCAGGGCAGAGCGCGAAACTGCTAAACGGTATCCCGGTGGACGATGACGACTTCTTCGGTCGCCAGTTGGCTTTCAACCTGATGCCAATGCTTGCCGATCGTGATGGCAGCGTGCGCGAAGAGCGTCGTATTGTCGACGAAACGCGCAAAATTTTGCAGGACGACGGCCTGATGATCTCTGCCAGCTGTGTGCTTTCCCCGGTCTTCTACGGCCACGCGCAGATGGTGAGCTTTGAGGCTCTGCGCCCGCTGGCGGCGGAAGAGGCACGCTATGCGTTTGAGCGCGGCGAAGATATCTCCCTCAGCGAAGAGACAGAGTTTCCGACCCAGGTGGGCGATGCGACGGGTAACGCGCGTCTCTCCATCGGCTGCGTGCGTAACGATTACGGCATGCCTGAACAGGTGCAGTTCTGGTCTGTGGCGGACAACGTCCGTTTCGGCGGCGCGCTGATGGCGGTTAAAATCGCTGAGAAGCTGGTGCAGGAGTATCTGTAAGGATGTCTGAAGTGGAGCAAAAGCCAGTCCATAGAATTGCCCTCGGAATAGAATACGACGGCAGCAAATATTATGGCTGGCAGCGTCAGAATGAAGTGCGCAGCGTTCAGGAAAAGCTGGAAAAAGCGCTCTCTCAGGTGGCGAACGAACCGATCAACGTGCTGTGTGCCGGTCGTACCGATGCGGGCGTTCACGGCACGGGCCAGGTGGTGCATTTCGAAACCACTGCGGTGCGTAAAGACGCGGCCTGGACGCTCGGTGTAAATGCGAATTTGCCTGGTGACATCGCGGTGCGTTGGGTTAAAGATGTGCCCGATGATTTTCACGCGCGCTTTAGTGCCACGGCGCGTCGCTACCGTTACATCATCTACAACCAGCGTCTGCGTCCGGCGGTGTTAAGCCAGGGCGTGACCCATTTTTATGAGCCGCTGGATGCAGAGCGTATGCACCGTGCCGCGCAGCAGTTGCTCGGCGAAAATGACTTTACCTCGTTTCGTGCGGTTCAGTGCCAGTCGCGCACCCCGTGGCGTAACGTGATGCACATTAACGTCAGTCGTTATGGCGCGTATGTGGTGGTGGACATCAAAGCAAATGCCTTTGTACATCATATGGTGCGGAATATCGTTGGCAGCCTGATGGAAGTAGGCGCCGGACACCAGCCGGAGAGCTGGATTGCAGAACTGCTGGCAGCGAAGGACAGAACGCTTGCGGCAGCAACGGCGAAAGCGGAAGGGCTGTATCTGGTCTCGGTGGATTATCCGGATCGATTTGACCTTCCAAAACCGCCAATGGGCCCGCTGTTTTTAGCGGACTAACGCAGTTGCAATTAAGGTTTAGACAATATGGACTTAATACGATTTCTCATTGATTTCATCCTGCATATCGATGTTCATCTGGCGGAGCTGGTCGCGCAGTACGGCGTCTGGGTGTATGCCATTCTGTTTCTGATTTTGTTCTGTGAAACCGGCCTGGTCGTCACGCCGTTTTTGCCGGGCGATTCGCTGCTGTTTGTCGCGGGCGCGCTCTCTGCGCTGCCGACCAACGATCTCAACGTTCACCTGATGGTGGTGCTGATGATTATTGCGGCTATCGTCGGCGATGCGGTGAACTACACTATTGGGCGGGTATTCGGTGAACGGCTTTTCAGTAATCCGAACTCGAAGATTTTCCGTCGCAGCTATTTAGATAAAACGCACGCGTTCTACGAACGTCATGGTGGCAAAACCATCATTCTGGCGCGTTTTGTGCCGATCGTCCGCACCTTTGCACCGTTTGTGGCAGGTATGGGGCATATGTCCTATCGTCATTTCGCGGCGTATAACGTGATTGGCGCACTGCTGTGGGTGCTGCTGTTTACCTACGCGGGCTACCTGTTTGGCGATCTGCCTATTGTGCAGGAAAATCTTAAGTTACTGATTGTTGCCATTATTGTGCTCTCAGTCTTGCCGGGTGTGATCGAAATTATTCGTCACAAACGCGCGGCGGCTAAGCAAGCGAAATAAAGACGCATTTGCGGTTCGACCACTTTTTTATCCAAAGTTTCGGGCTGTTATGTTTTAATGTGCAACATTCATGGTCTGTTTGCGGCAAAAATGGCATTATGCGCCGCTTACAGCAAAACTGGCATACGACCAGGTTCAGGCAGAAAGGTTATCAATGAGCTGGATTGAACGAATTAAAAGCAACATAGCCCCAACCCGTAAGGCGAGTATTCCTGAAGGGGTGTGGACCAAGTGTGACAGCTGCGGCCAGGTCCTGTACCGCGCTGAGCTGGAACGCAATCTTGAGGTTTGCCCGAAGTGTGACCACCACATGCGTATGTCGGCGCGTAATCGCCTGCATAGCGTGCTGGATGAAGGTTCGCTTGTGGAACTGGGTAGCGAACTTGAGCCAAAAGATGTGCTGAAGTTCCGTGACTCCAAAAAATACAAAGATCGACTGGCTTCTGCTCAGAAAGAGACCGGCGAGAAAGACGCGCTGGTGGTGATGAAAGGCACTCTGCACGAGATGCCGGTTGTCGCTGTGGCCTTTGAGTTCTCCTTTATGGGCGGCTCAATGGGTTCTGTCGTCGGCGCGCGTTTCATCCGTGCCGTTGAACAGGCGCTGGAAGACAACTGCCCGCTGATCTGCTTCTCCGCCTCCGGTGGTGCACGTATGCAGGAAGCGCTGATGTCCCTGATGCAGATGGCGAAAACCTCTGCGGCTCTGGGCAAAATGCAGGAGCGCGGTCTGCCGTATATCTCCGTGCTGACCGACCCAACCATGGGTGGCGTCTCTGCGAGCTTTGCGATGCTGGGCGATCTGAACATCGCTGAACCGAAAGCGCTGATCGGCTTTGCCGGCCCACGCGTTATCGAACAGACCGTTCGTGAAAAACTGCCGCCGGGCTTCCAGCGCAGTGAGTTCCTTATTGAAAAAGGCGCTATCGACATGATCGTTCGCCGTCCGGAAATGCGCCTGAAACTGGCGAGCATCCTGGCGAAGCTGATGAATCTGCCGTCGCCAAGCCCGGACGAACCGCGTGAAGGCGTGGTTGTGCCGGATCAGGAACCCGAAGCCTGATAACTCAAAAAGGGCAGGGCCAGACGGCGCTGCCCTTTTCACTTATTTGATACACAAGCCATCAGAGCAGTATCAGGGCGTTGCCAACGCAGAGACCGCTTAAAGGCCGAAGTGTATACATAAATGAAAGTGCGTATCATGGAAAAAAATACTCTTCCCCAAGCCACGTCACCCCTGGTCACGTGGCTTTCTTATCTGGAAAATCTGCACAGTAAAACCATCGATATGGGCCTGGATCGCGTGAGCGAGGTGGGGGCGCGTCTTGATGTCCTCAAGCCCGCGCCCTTCGTGTTCACCGTAGCGGGAACGAACGGCAAAGGCACTACCTGCCGTACGCTGGAGTCCATGCTGATGGCCGCCGGTTACAAGGTGGGTGTTTACAGTTCGCCGCATCTGGTCCGCTACACCGAACGCGTGCGCGTGCAGAATAGCGAACTGCCGGAATCCGCCCACACAGCCTCTTTTGCGCAAATCGAAGCGGCGCGCGGCGAGATTTCGCTCTCCTATTTTGAGTACGGCACACTGTCCGCCCTGTGGCTGTTTAAGCAGGCGCAGCTGGATGTGGTCATTCTCGAAGTCGGTTTAGGTGGACGCTTAGATGCGACTAACATGGTTGATGCCGATGTCGCGGTGGTGACCAGTATCGCGCTCGACCATACGGACTGGCTGGGGCCGGACCGCGAAAGCATTGGCCGCGAAAAAGCGGGTGTTTTCCGCGCCAACAAACCTGCCGTAGTCGGTGAACCGGATATGCCGCACACTATCGCCGACGTGGCGAAGGAGAAGGGCGCACAGCTGATGCGTCGTGGCGTTGACTGGCAATATGACGTGACGGGCGATAGCTGGCGTTTTCGCGACGCGCAGGGCGAGCTGGACAATCTGCCGCTGCCACAGGTGCCGCAACCGAACGCGGCGACCGCACTGGCGGCTATCCGCGCCAGTGGTCTGGCGGTGAGCGAACAGGCGATACGAGACGGCATTCAGAAAGCGCTTTTGCCGGGACGTTTTCAGATTGTCAGCGAATCACCGCGTTTGATTCTGGACGTGGCGCATAACCCACATGCAGCGGCCTATCTTGCTGAGCGCCTCAAATCCCTGCCAAAAACAGGGCGCGTACTTGCGGTTATCGGTATGCTTCATGATAAAGATATTGCGGGCACGCTGGCCTGCATGGAGACTGTGGTCGATTGCTGGTATTGTGCTCCCCTGGAAGGGCCTCGAGGCGCGTCGGCTGAGCAGCTGATGGAACATCTCGCGAAGGGCGAAGCTTATGAAAACGTGGCGCTGGCGTGGCGCGCCGCGATGGCGGATGCTAAACCTGAAGATACCGTGCTGGTGTGTGGATCATTCCACACGGTGGCACATGTCATGGAAGTAATGGAGGCGGGGAGAACCGGTGGCAAGTAAGTTTCAGAACCGTTTAACAGGAACCATTGTGCTGGTTGCGCTGGGAGTGATTCTCCTCCCGGGACTGCTCGACGGGCAGAAAAAACATTATCAGGATGAGTTTGCGGCGATCCCGCTGGTGCCAAAACCCGGCGATCGCGACGAGCCAGACATGCTGCCTGCGGCCACGCAGGCGCTGCCCGCTCAGCCTCCTGAAGGGGCGGCGGAAGAGGTGCGCGCCGGTGATGCGGCGGCGCCGTCGCTCGATCCTTCTCGTCTGGTGGCGAGCAATACCGGTGAGCTGGACCCGGTTCCAGAACCCGTTGCACAACCAAAGCCTGCCGTGAAACCGGCAGAAAAACCGCAGCCGAAACCGCAGCGCGATAAAGCCAGCGAGCAGATCGCCGCCGCGACGGAAGCGCCACCGGAAAAACCGGTTCAGGAAGAGAAGCCTGCGCCAACCGGTAAAGCGTATGTGGTGCAGCTTGGTGCGCTAAAAAATGCCGATAAAGTCAATGAAGTGGTCGGTAAACTCCGCGGTGCCGGATATCGGGTTTACACTTCTCCTACCACCCCGGTGCAGGGTAAAATTACCCGCATTCTGGTGGGTCCGGATGCGTCGAAAGATAAGCTGAAAGGCTCGCTCGGCGAGCTGAAGCAGATTTCCGGGCTGAGAGGTGTGGTGATGAGTTACAGCGCGAACTGATGTGTGCGCATACCCCTCGTCCCGACGGGTGAGGGGATTGCTCCATACAGTCTTGAGGGCCGGGATGAGAGGCGGGAATTCGTCCAAAGAGGCGCAATAACCCAGCGGCGTTGAACATTTTTTCAGCGCCTTTTTTATTTACGCGCGGGAAGGAAATCCCTACGCAAACGTTTTCTTTTTCTGTTAGAATTCGCCCCGAACTGGATGACAGGGCGTTTAATCGTGGGACACATATGGTCTGGATTGATTACGCCATCATTGCGGTGATAGGTTTTTCCTGTCTGGTTAGCCTGATCCGTGGCTTTGTTCGTGAAGCGTTATCGCTGGTGACATGGGGTTGTGCTTTCTTTGTTGCCAGTCATTACTACACTTACCTGTCTGTCTGGTTCACGGGCTTTGAAGATGAACTGGTCCGAAATGGAATCGCCATCGCGGTGCTGTTTATCGCGACGCTAATCGTCGGCGCTATCGTGAACTATGTGATAGGTCAGCTGGTCGAGAAAACCGGTCTGTCAGGAACGGACAGGGTGCTGGGGATCTGTTTTGGTGTGCTGCGAGGCGCGCTGATCGTGGCTGCGATACTGTTCTTCCTTGATACCTTTACCGGGTTTTCAAAAAGCGAAGACTGGAGCAAGTCCCAGCTGATTCCACAGTTCAGCTTCATCATCAGATGGTTCTTTGACTATCTGCAAAGCTCGTCGAGTTTCTTGCCCAAAGTGTAAAACGCTTTGAGATGTGGCTTAACGAGGAAAAGACGAATGTGCGGTATTGTCGGTATCGCCGGTTTCATGCCGGTAAACCAGTCTATTTATGACGCGTTGTCGGTGCTTCAGCACCGTGGCCAGGATGCAGCAGGCATCATCACCATTGATGCCAACAACTGTTTCCGTTTACGCAAAGCGAATGGCCTGGTCAACGATGTATTTGAAGCCCGCCATATGCAGCGCCTGCAAGGCAATATGGGGATTGGCCACGTTCGTTATCCTACTGCTGGCAGTTCCAGCGCCTCTGAAGCACAGCCTTTCTACGTCAACTCACCGTATGGCATCACGCTTGCCCACAATGGCAACCTGACCAACGCGCATGAGCTGCGTAAAAAGCTGTTCGAAGAGAAGCGTCGCCACATTAACACCACCTCTGATTCTGAAATCCTGCTCAATATCTTTGCCAGCGAGCTGGATAACTTCCGCCATTATCCGCTGGAAGCAGACAACATTTTTGCCGCCATTGCCGCGACTAACCGCCAGATCCGTGGTGCGTATGCTTGCGTGGCGATGATTATCGGCCACGGTATGGTGGCATTCCGCGACCCTAACGGCATCCGTCCGCTGGTGCTGGGTAAGCGTGATTTGGGTGATGGCCGTACTGAGTATATGGTCGCCTCCGAGAGCGTGGCGCTAGATACCCTGGGCTTTGAGTTCCTGCGCGATGTCGCCCCGGGCGAAGCCGTCTACATCACCGAGAAAGGTCAGCTGTTTACCCGTCAGTGTGCGGAAAACCCGGTCAGCAATCCGTGCCTGTTCGAATATGTTTACTTTGCACGCCCGGACTCGTTCATCGACAAAATTTCCGTGTACAGCGCGCGCGTGAATATGGGTACCAAACTCGGTGAGAAGATCGCCCGCGAGTGGGACGATCTGGATATCGACGTGGTGATCCCGATTCCGGAAACCTCCTGCGATATCGCACTGGAGATGGCCCGTATTCTGGGTAAACCGTACCGTCAGGGCTTTGTGAAAAACCGCTACGTTGGCCGCACCTTTATCATGCCTGGTCAGCAGCTGCGTCGTAAGTCTGTGCGTCGTAAGCTCAACGCTAACCGCGCTGAGTTCCGCGATAAGAACGTGTTGCTGGTGGATGATTCCATCGTACGTGGCACTACTTCCGAGCAGATTATCGAGATGGCGCGTGAAGCGGGTGCCAAGAAAGTTTATCTGGCCTCTGCTGCGCCGGAAATTCGTTTCCCGAACGTCTACGGTATCGATATGCCGACCGCCAACGAGCTGATCGCACACGGTCGTGAAGTGGACGAGATTCGCCAGATCATCGGCGCTGACGGCCTGATTTTCCAGGATCTCAGCGATCTGATTGATGCAGTACGCGCTGAAAACCCGGACATTCAGCAGTTCGAGTGCTCCGTGTTCAACGGCATCTATGTGACCAAAGACGTCGATCAGCAGTATCTCGACTACCTTGACTCGCTGCGTAACGACGATGCCAAAGCCGTACAGATGCAAAACGATCTCGAAAGCTTAGAGATGCACAACGAAGGCTAACGCCCCGGCAAGTGAGGGCGGGTGCCCTCACTTGCAACTCCCCGCAAAATCCTGCAAAGTCTGCCCTGAAGCAAGAAAGGGCGAAATCATGAAACAACTCATTGTAGGGATCTCCGGTGCCAGTGGCGCCATTTACGGCGTACGTCTGCTCCAGGTGCTGCGCGACGTGGCGGATGTCCAGACCCATCTGGTGATGAGCCAGGCGGCGCGTCAGACCCTTTCCCTCGAAACCGATTTTTCTCTGCGCGATGTTCAGGCTCTGGCCGACGTGATGCACGATGCCCGCGATATCGCCGCCAGCATCTCCTCTGGCTCGTTTAAAACTGCCGGCATGGTTATCCTGCCCTGTTCCATTAAAACCCTCTCAGGCATCGTCAACAGCTATACGGACACTCTCGTGACCCGCGCGGCCGACGTGGTGCTGAAAGAGCGCCGCACGCTGGTGCTGTGCGTGCGCGAAACGCCGCTGCATCTCGGCCATTTGCGTCTGATGACGCAGGCGGCGGAGCTGGGCGCGGTCATTATGCCGCCGGTTCCGGCGTTCTATCATCGCCCGCAAACCCTCGACGACGTCATTAACCAGACCGTAAACCGCGTACTGGATCAGTTTGATATCGACCTGCCGGAAGATCTCTTCGCGCGCTGGCAGGGCGCATAACCCGTTGCCCCGTTTGGGGGCATGATAAGCCTGGTTGCCCCTTCTCGGGGCAATTATGCAACCGCGATCATATCCTCGACATTTAATTCCTTTTTTCCCTTTTTCCCCCTCCGGTTCGTTTGGCAGACCTGCTATCTTCACTATTAAGGCAATATCGCAACGTTTTATTAACATGTTTAACGTCGATTTTTTGACCCGTCGGCAATATGGCATAAGACCTGCAAGAGAACGCCTGCTATCCAACACACAACACAAACCATAATAAAATCACGACACTTGAGGGTAAATGTATGAAGAAGACGGTTCTGGCTCTGTCTCTGCTGGTGGGATTAAGTGCGGCAGCGAGCAGCTATGCAGCACTTCCTCAGACAGTGCGCATCGGTACAGACGCCACATACGCGCCATTCTCGTCCAAGGATGCGAAAGGCGACTTTGTCGGCTTTGATATCGATTTGGGAAATGAAATGTGCAAGCGCATGCAGGTGAAATGCACATGGGTGGGCAGCGATTTTGATGCGTTAATCCCGTCGCTGAAAGCCAAGAAAATCGATGCCATTATCTCCTCGCTCTCCATTACCGAAAAACGTCAGCAGGAAATTGCCTTCTCTGACAAGCTCTACGCGGCAGATTCCCGTCTGATCGCGGCGAAAGGCTCCCCGATTCAGCCGACCATCGAGTCGCTGAAAGGTAAACACGTGGGTGTGCTGCAAGGCTCCACCCAGGAAGGGTTTGCTAATGCTGACTGGCGCGAAAAAGGCGTCGATGTGGTTGCCTATCAGAACCAGGATCTGATCTACTCTGACCTCGCAGCAGGGCGTCTGGATGCCGCATTCCAGGACGAAGTGGCCGCCAGCGAAGGCTTCCTGAAACAACCTGCAGGTAAAGAGTTCGCCTTTGCTGGCCCGTCGGTGAAAGACAAAAAATACTTCGGCGATGGCACCGGGATTGGCTTACGTAAAGACGACAAAGAGCTGAAAGCGGCATTCGACAAAGCCTTTGCCGAACTGCGCAAAGACGGCACCTACGACAAGCTGGCGAAGAAGTACTTCGACTTCAACGTCTACGGGGATTAATCGTCACTGACGGGGCACTGCGCTCTGCATGATCCAAAATGGTGCAAAAGACGCACCATTTTGGGTCGCCGAGTGCATAGTTAAGCATTTATGATGCAAAAATTTCCATCTGGCGGGCTTTATACTTTGCCTTGCCAGGGGGATTAATGGCACATTAATGGCACTCCCCCGTTGTAAAATCCCGTAAGAAGACAGTCTGTTGAGGATAAACATGAAAAAACTGGTGTTGTCGCTTTCTCTGGTGCTGGCATTTTCCAGCGCTACCGCAGCTTTTGCCGCCATTCCACAAAAAATCCGTATCGGTACCGATCCGACTTATGCCCCGTTCGAATCGAAGAATTCGAAAGGTGAACTGGTCGGTTTTGACATCGATATCGCCAATGAGCTGTGCAAACGCATCAAAACTCAATGCACCTACGTTGAGAACCCACTGGATGCGCTGATCCCGTCGCTGAAAGCGAAGAAAATCGACGTGATTATGTCCTCACTCTCCATCACCGAAAAACGTCAGCAGGAGATTGCCTTCACCGACAAACTCTATGCGGCGGATTCTCGTCTGGTGGTCGCGAAGTCTTCTGACATTCAGCCAACGCTTGAGTCACTAAAAGGCAAACGCGTGGGCGTGCTGCAGGGCACCACCCAGGAAACCTACGGCAATGAGCACTGGGCGCCGAAAGGTATCGAGATCGTCTCCTACCAGGGCCAGGAAAATATCTACGCTGACCTGACTGCTGGCCGTATCGACGCGGCGTTCCAGGACGAAGTGGCCGCCAGCGAAGGTTTCCTGAAGCAGCCTGTAGGGAAAGATTACAAGTTCGGCGGTCCGTCCATTAAGGACGAGAAACTCTTTGGTGTCGGCACCGGCATGGGCCTGCGTAAAGAAGACAACGAACTGCGCGAAGCACTGAACAAAGCCTTTGCCGAAATGCGCGCAGACGGCACTTACGAAAAACTGGCGAAGAAATACTTCGACTTTGATGTCTACGGCGGCTAATCGCCCCGTTAAATAACGTGCGGCCCCTCCCGCGTTCCGGGAGGGGAAAAGACACGGTGTGACCACTCACGACAGGGCAGGCCTTATGCTGTACGGATTTTCTGGCGTTATTTTACAAGGCGCGCTTGTCACCCTCGAACTGGCCATCAGTTCAGTGGTGCTGGCGGTGCTGATAGGCCTGGCGGGTGCGGGAGCGAAACTCTCAAGTAATCGGGTACTGGCGTTGATTTTTGAAGGCTACACCACGCTGATTCGCGGTGTGCCCGATCTGGTCCTGATGCTGCTCATTTTCTATGGTCTGCAGATTGCGCTCAACGGCGTGACGGATGCCGTGGGAATGTCGCAGATTGATATCGACCCGATGGTGGCCGGTATTATCACCCTTGGCTTTATTTACGGCGCCTATTTCACGGAAACCTTCCGCGGCGCATACATGGCCGTACCAAAAGGCCATATCGAGGCGGCCACCGCCTTCGGTTTTACCTCCTCACAAATTTTCCGTCGGATTATGTTCCCGGCCATGATGCGCTTTGCCTTACCGGGCATCGGTAACAACTGGCAGGTGATCCTCAAAGCGACGGCGCTGGTTTCCCTTCTCGGTCTGGAAGATGTGGTGAAAGCCACGCAGCTTGCGGGTAAGAGCACCTGGGAACCCTTCTATTTTGCCGTCGTGTGCGGCGTGATTTATCTGGTGTTTACTACCGTCTCCAATGGTGTGCTGCTTCTTCTCGAACGTCGCTACTCCGTGGGTGTGAAGAGGGCTGACCTGTGATTGAGATTATTCAGGAATACTGGAAATCGCTGCTGTGGACCGATGGCTACCGCTTTACCGGCGTGGCGATTACCCTGTGGCTGCTGATTTCGTCAGTGGTGATGGGCGGGATTCTGGCGGTGTTTTTATCCATTGGCCGCGTATCGGAAAATAAATACATTCGCTTCCCGATTTGGCTGTTTACCTATATTTTTCGCGGCACGCCGCTGTACGTCCAACTGCTGGTCTTTTACTCCGGCATGTACACGCTGGAAATAGTCAAAGGCACCGAAATGCTGAACGCGTTCTTTCGCAGCGGCTTGAACTGTACCGTGCTGGCGCTGACGCTAAACACCTGCGCGTACACCACGGAAATCTTCGCCGGTGCCATTCGTTCTGTGCCTTACGGTGAGATTGAAGCGGCGCGCGCCTATGGTTTCTCATCGGTGAAGCTCTATCGGTGCATTATTATGCCTTCCGCACTGCGTATCGCGCTGCCGGCGTACAGCAACGAAGTGATCCTGATGCTTCACTCCACCGCGCTGGCGTTTACCGCGACAGTGCCGGACCTGCTGAAAATCGCGCGGGATATTAACTCGGCGACTTACCAGCCCTTTACCGCCTTTGGCATCGCCGCGGTGCTGTATTTGATTATTTCGTACGTCCTGATTAGCCTGTTCCGCAAGGCAGAAAAACGCTGGTTGCAGCACATGAAACCTACTTCGACGCACTGAGAAAACGATGTCTGAAAATAAATTAAACGTTATCGATCTGCACAAACGCTACGGCGAACATGAAGTGCTGAAAGGGGTATCGCTGCAGGCGAATGCGGGCGATGTGATCAGTATTATTGGCTCATCCGGTTCGGGAAAAAGTACCTTCCTGCGCTGCATTAACTTCCTCGAAAAGCCGAGCGAAGGGTCGATTATCGTCAGCGGGCAAAATATCAACCTGGTGCGCGACAAAGACGGGCAGCTGAAAGTGGCGGATAAAAATCAGCTGCGTCTGCTGCGCACGCGTCTGACGATGGTGTTCCAGCACTTTAACCTCTGGAGCCATATGACGGTGCTGGAGAACGTCATGGAAGCGCCGATTCAGGTGCTGGGCTTAAGCAAACAGGAAGCGCGTGAACGTGCGGTGAAATACCTGGCGAAAGTGGGTATCGACGAACGTCAGCAGATTAAGTACCCGGTGCATTTGTCCGGCGGTCAGCAGCAGCGTGTCTCTATCGCCCGCGCGCTGGCGATGGAGCCGGAAGTTCTGCTGTTTGATGAGCCGACCTCGGCGCTCGATCCTGAGCTGGTGGGCGAAGTGCTGCGCATTATGCAGAAGCTGGCCGAAGAGGGGAAAACGATGGTGGTGGTGACGCACGAGATGGGCTTTGCCCGTAACGTCTCGAACCACGTTATCTTCCTGCATCAGGGCGTCATCGAAGAGCAAGGGCATCCTGATGAGGTGCTGGCGAACCCGAAAAGCCCGCGTTTGCAGCAGTTCCTAAAAGGCTCGCTCAAGTAATGTCGTTGCCCGGTGGCGTTGAGTTTACCGGGCCTGCAAAACGCGTATCATCGCCGGGCGAAGACCGTGCCGCCCGGCAATTCACACCGCACCACACTCCAGCCGATACACCCAGTCGTCATAGCGCACGCCGTTAATCTCATAGGCCTTTTCCAGCACCTGAGTACGCACAAATCCCTGCTTCTCCAGCACCCGCACCGAACCGGCGTTATCCGCCAGCACATAGGCATTAATCGCTTTTACGCCCGCCTGGCTGAACGCATAGTCGCACACTGCCCGTAGCGCTTCGCTGGCGTAGCCTTTGCCCTGTGCCTGAGGGATCACCGTATAGCCGATATCCGCCTCTTCACGGAACTTCGCGCTGATTTGCAGGCCAATATCACCGAGCGGTGTATCGTTGCCGTGGGCGCGAATCACAAAGGTATGGGGCGCAGCCAGGCGAATGGCGAACAGGCGCCGGGTCTCTTTTTCAGGTGCGATGGCCGCCATATAACGCATGATCGCGCGATCTTCGCGCAGGGAGCGGAAGAACGCCCAGTCGGAGGGTTTAAAGGGGGTAAGCTGAAGTCGAGGAGTGGTGATTGTCGCCATAGTGTCGCCATTCTGGGGAGTCTGACGTACGACTCTACCATAAGCGACACGGCAGATTTAACCCACCACATCTCCCAGGGCTTCTTCTAAGTCGTACCAGCGGAAGGCAAATCCCGACGCCTCCAGCCGTTTTGGCAGGGCGCGCTGCCCGCCCAGAACCAGCACCGACGATTCCCCCATCAGGAGGCGGATGGCCGTCGCAGGGGCGCGAAGCACCGCCGGGCGTTTCAGGGCGTGGCCCAGCGCATGGGCAAACTGTTCGTTTCGCACCGGGTAGGGCGCAACCATATTGAACGGGCCGCGCAGATCGTTATCCAGCAGCCACAGAATGCCGTTAACCATATCGTCGATATGAATCCACGCCAGATACTGGCGCCCGTTGCCCATCGGGCCGCCCAGACCAAGTTTAAACACCGGGAGCATCTTCGCCAGAATCCCGCCCTTCGGTGCCAGCACCACGCCGGTTCTGAGCAGACAAACACGGGTAGCGTCACTCTGCGCACCGCAGGCGATTTGCTCCCAGCGGGCGCAGAGTTTGTGGGTAAATTCGTTATGCGGTGGCTCTTCTTCGGTAACGACGACTTCGCCGAGATCGCCGTAATAGCCTGCCGCCGAGCCGGAGATCAGCACCGACGGAGGCGTTGCGCTGGCGTGGAACAGATCGACCAGCTTTTGAGTGGTGTTCCAGCGGCTGTCACACAGCCGCTGTTTCTGCTCTTCGGTCCAGCGTTTGTCGGCGATAGGCTCACCGGCGAGGTTGATGACGGCGTCGAAGCCGTCCAGATTCTGCTGTTCAGCCAGCCCTTTCCAGATGCCGACGTGATTGCCGAGCACCTGACGCGCTTTATCCGCGTTGCGCGTCACCACGGTGATGTCGTGTTTCAGCACCTGCAAGCGCGAAATGAGATGACGGCCAATCAGGCCGGTACCGCCAGTCACCAGAATCTTCATACCACCTCCTGGAGGCGCTTAGCGTTGCCAGCTTAGAGTCATCGAGACCGAGTCGGCATAACGCAGCGCGTGAAGTTTGTCGATTTCTACTTCAGCATAAGTGACCCAGTGATGTTCGCGTGCGATATCGAGCACATCCTGAGTTAATTTTTCGAGCAAAGAGAAACGGTTATTCTCAACGTACTTAATGATGTTCTTGGTAATGGTGCGATAGTTCAGGGCATCGTTGATATCTTCACTGGCGCGGGCCTTGTCGGCCGGGTAGTGAATAACGACATTAATCACGATGTCCTGACGGTTTTCGATCTCTTCGTCTTTGATACCGATAAAAGTGCGTAAGCGTAAGTTTTTTATACGAATAATAGCGTCATGCTGAGACATTGCAGGCTTCCTCTGTTTGTTATTCGCACCATAATACATGAGGATTTTGGGCGCGCCCAATCCGACGGGTACCTAAATTTGCTGAGCCTTCTGCATCGCGCGCTCCGTCGCCGGGCGGGTGCGGATCCGCTCGAACCAGTTGTTCACGGCAGGGTAAGTGGTCAGATCAATTCGCTGACGCAGATGGGCGTTGATCCACGGCCAGCATGCGATATCCGCGATGCTGTAATGATCGCCGCCAAGCCACGGGGATTTTTCCAGCCGCTTGTTCAGCACCCCGTAAAGACGCTGGGTTTCCACCTGATAGCGCTCAATGGCGTAAGGAATGGGCTGCGGGGCAAAATGGTTAAAGTGGTGGTTTTGTCCCAGGCTCGGCCCCAGACCGCTCGCCTGCCAGAACAGCCATTGCAGCGTGTGATGGCGCTCACGCAGCTCACCGCTCAGCAACTTGCCGGTTTTTTCCGCCAGATAGAGCAGGATCTCACCCGATTCAAACAGGCTCAGCGGCCTGCCGCCATCCACAGGGGAGGTATCGACAATCGCGGGAATTTTATTGTTGGGCGAAATGGCCAGAAAATCAGCCCGGAACTGATCGCCTTTGCTGATATCCACTTTAATAATGCGATAATCCAGCTGAGTTTCTTCCAGAAAGAGCGTGATCTTGTGACCGTTAGGGGTCGGGGCAAAATAGAGGTCTATCATCTCAACTCCTGTCATTAGATTATTTCAGGCCTTAAAAACGAGTATAGGCGCTGCGCATAAATCGTGAGTTTTCATCAAGTGACAGGAACGCAAAGAGATTATATGTTGGATGAAAACCGTTCAGACGATGAGGATGTTATGAGCCAACCTGCGATTACCCTGTGGTCCGATGCCAACTTTTTTTCGCCGTATGTTATGAGTGTGTATGTCGCGCTGGCGGAGAAGGGACTGACGTTCAACCTCAAAACCGTTGATCTGGATCGCGGCGATCACCTTAAACCGCAGTGGCAGGGTTACGCGTTGACGCGCCGTGTACCGGTGCTGGAAATCGACGGGTTTGAGTTGAGTGAATCCTCAGCCATTGATGAGTATCTCGAAGACCGCTTTGCGCCGCCGGAGTGGGAGCGTATCTATCCCCACGATCTGCAAAAACGCGCGCGGGCGCGACAGATCCAGGCGTGGCTCAGGAGCGATCTGGTGCCGATTCGTGAGCAGCGTGCGACGGACGTGATCTTTGGCGGCGCGAAAATGCCTGCGCTCAACGAAGCGGGTGAGGCGAGCGCCAGTAAGCTCTTTGAAACGGCCACGAAACTGCTGGAACACGGCAACCCGAACCTGTTTGGCGAATGGTGTATTGCCGATGCCGATCTGGCGCTGATGCTTAACCGCCTGGTACTGAATGGCGACGCCGTTCCGCAGGCGCTGGCCGACTATGCCTCCTTCCAGTGGCAGCGCGCCTCCGTGCAGCGTTTTGTCGCGCTGTCGGCAAAGCGTGCAGGCTGATAAACCCCGTGGGTTCAGGTATGATAGGGCAGTGATCATTTGAAAGGAGTCACTGATGAAACTCATGTTTGCATCGGATATTCACGGATCGCTGCCCGCGACGGAGCGCGTGCTTGAACGCTTTGTGCAAAGCGGAGCGCAGTGGCTGATTATCCTCGGCGATGTGCTTAATCACGGGCCGCGTAATGCGCTTCCTGACGGCTACGCTCCCGCGCAGGTGGCGGACAAACTGAATCAGTATGCGGATAAAATCATCGCGGTGCGCGGCAACTGCGACAGTGAAGTCGATCAGATGTTACTTCACTTCCCGATGACTGCTCCCTGGCAGCAGGTGTTGCTGGGCCAGAACCGCCTGTTTTTGACCCACGGACATCTTTTTAGCCCGGATAATTTGCCGCCGCTCTCGACTGGCGATGTGCTGGTTTACGGTCATACTCATATTCCGGTGGCGTCGAGGCACGGCGATATCGTGCATTTCAATCCTGGCTCCGTCAGTATTCCGAAAGGGGGGAATGTCCCCAGCTACGGCATGCTGGAGGAGAATCTATTACGCGTTATCGCACTTAATGATCAGCAAGTTATTGCGCAGGTCAGCATTAATCCGTAAGTTACACCTCAAAAGTCAAACGCGCCAAAAGAGCGCTTAACGAGAAGGGTTCCCGATGGTGGAGCAGAGTCATTTGGCAAGTACAGAGTGGGTTGACATTGTCAGCGAAGACAATGAAGTGATCGCACAGGCAAGCCGCGAGCAAATGCGGGCTGAACGTCTGCGTCACCGCGCAACTTACATCGTTGTTCACGATGGAATGGGCAAGATCCTGGTACAGCGACGTACTGAGACGAAAGATTTTCTCCCGGGCATGCTCGATGCTACGGCAGGTGGCGTGGTCCAGGCCGATGAAATTCTGCTGGACTCTGCGCGTCGTGAGGCAGAAGAGGAGCTGGGCATTGCCGGTGTGCCTTTTGCTGAGCACGGTCTGTTCTACTTTGAAGACCCGCATTGTCGCGTCTGGGGCGGATTGTTTAGCTGCGTGTCCCACGGTCCCTTCGCGCTTCAGGAAGAAGAGGTGAGTGAAGTAAGCTGGATGACGCCAGAAGAGATCACCGCACGTTGTGATGAGTTCACTCCGGATTCACTGAAAGCTCTGGCGCTGTGGATGAGCCGCAACGCCAAAAACGAGTCCGCAAAACCTGAGAAGCAGGAGCAGGCTGAGTAAACCTCAGCAACTCTCCCGCAAACACAGACTGGAGGCGATCGGTTTCTGATCGCGCCAGTCATTGTTATTCAAGCGCTCCAGCAGCGCGCGTCCCGCTTCAACACCAATCTTACGATGTGGCACCGCCATCGTCGTCAGCGGCGGCTGACAGACGCGGCTGACGTCGCTATCGCCAAAACCCACCACCGCCAGGTCGTCCGGTACTTTGATGCGCCGGCGCTGACACTCATACAACACGCCACACGCCAGTTCGTCGGAGACGCAGACCAGCGCATCCAGTTCCGGCCAGGCAAGTAAAAACTCCGGCAGCTGCGACGCCCCCGTTGAGAAATTCGGCGGCAGTGCGGCATTTATCACCCGATTCGGCGACATATGGTGGCGCAACATCGCCTTATACCAGCCCTGCAGGTGTTGCTGGAAAATCCACTGCTCCTGATTGGCGCACAGCAGCCCGATGTTCTGATAGCCGCGCTGAATCACCAGTTCGGTGAGTTCGTACATCGCCGCGACATTATCGATTCCAATATTCATATCCAGCGGATCGGCGCGCATCGCCCCCATTTCCATCACCGGTATAGAGGCGTTTTTCAGCCAGTGGCGGACGGTATCCGTGTGTTCCGCGCTCAGCAAAATGGCGGCCGCAATGTTAGAGGCGAGCAGCGTTTCGAGCAGTTTCTCTTCCTGCTCAGGACGGTGCTGAGATTCGGCCAGCATAATCTGGTATCCGGCCGGTTGCAGGATTTGCTGCAGTCCGGCGAACATATCGGAACACCCGTCTTCTGCAAGATTGGGGACGACCATGGCAATGGTCCTGGATGATGCTGACGCCAGCGCGCTTGCTGCAAGATTAGGCATATAACCCAGCTCCTGCACCGCCGCATCAATTTTTTCTCGTAGCTTATCGGAAACCTGCTCTGGCGTGCGCAATGCGCGGGACACCGTCATAGTACCCACTCCGGCAAGCTGAGCGACATCAGAGATTGTCACTTTGCCGGTACTACGTCGTTTTCGGGTTAGAGACATACAAATTCCTGGTGACCAGTCGCGTTTTGTTATCTTCCTTCACTTCACGTAAAAATCAGTATACGCCTTAACTCCCTTTTTTTACTGTGATTTAAGGTGCGGTTTGTAATTTGATAGCGCTATCACAATTTTGAACGTTAGAAATTGGTAGCGCTATCTTTGTGATCTTGATCGCAGCTATCCGTGATAGCCTTGCATAAAGTTTGCTCATTGTTGATATCAGGCCGGGAGGAAAACATGCTCAAAAAATGGATACATGATGCAACCATCACCCTGGAAGAGAGCGTTGAAAACTGGCCGCAGGCGCTGGAGCTTTGCGCCAGACCGCTGCTGGAGATGAACGTGATCTCCCCGGAGTATGTGACGGCGATTGTCGAACAGCATCATAAGTTAGGACCGTATTACGTGCTGGCACCAGGGCTGGCGATGCCGCATGCGCGGCCAGAAGAAGGGGCTAAAGGGCTTGGCCTCTCATTATTAAAACTTAAGCAGGGAGTCGCATTCGGTGCCGGAGAGTTCGATCCGGTAGATATTATTATCATGCTGGCTGCACCCGATAAACACAGCCATATCGAAATGATCTCCGCGCTGGCCGAGTTATTTTCCAGTGACGATGATTTGGCCGAACTGCATAACGTAAATACGCGGGAGGAAATAAAAGCCATTATCGAACGCTTCTGACGTTATTACCCATTCCGATTAATTAACTCATTACGCTGATGCGTGATGCGGGCGCACTCTACTCAAAAAAGGCATAACAATGAAAATTATGGCGATTTGCGGCTCCGGCCTGGGCAGTAGTTTCATGGTCGAAATGAATATCAAAAAAGTACTAAAAAAATTAAATATCCAAGCTGAGGTTGAGCACTCCGATCTCTCTTCGGCAACCCCCGGTGCTGCCGACGTGTTCGTGATGGCGAAAGATATCGCTGCCAGCGCGAGCGTGCCGGAAAGCCAGCTGGTGGTCATCAACAACATTATTGATATCAATGAACTGGAAGCGCAACTCAGCGCCTGGTTCGCAAAACAATCATCCTGATAACACCCTGTAAACGGTGAGGTGGATATGTTTATACTCGAAACGTTGAATTTCGTTGTTGATATTTTAAAAGTACCCTCAGTGCTGGTGGGCTTAATTGCCTTAATTGGACTGGTGGCCCAGAAAAAACCGTTTTCAGATGTGGTGAAAGGCACCATTAAAACTATTCTCGGTTTTATTGTTCTGGGCGGCGGTGCTACGGTGCTGGTCGGCTCCTTAAATCCCTTAGGGGGAATGTTTGAACACGCTTTTAATATTCAGGGCATTATTCCGAATAACGAAGCCATTGTGTCCATTGCGCTAGAGAAATATGGCGCATCTACGGCGCTGATTATGGCCTTCGGGATGGTAGCGAATATTGTTGTCGCTCGCTTTACCCGACTGAAATACATCTTCCTGACCGGGCACCACACGTTCTACATGGCCTGTATGATCGGCGTAATCCTGACCGTCGCCGGGTTTGAGGGTATCGGCCTGGTCTTTACCGGCTCGCTGATTCTCGGTCTGGTCATGGCGTTCTTCCCGGCGCTGGCGCAACGCTATATGAAGCGCATCACCGGTAATGACGATATCGCATTTGGCCACTTCGGTACGCTGGGCTACGTGCTTTCCGGCTGGATCGGCAGCAAATGCGGGAAAGGCTCGCGCTCAACGGAAGAGATGAATCTGCCAAAGAACCTCAGCTTCCTGCGTGACAGCTCAATCTCTATCTCGCTGACCATGATGATCATCTACCTGATTATGGCCGTCAGCGCCGGACGTGAGTATGTCGAAGCGACCTTCAGCGGCGGTCAAAACTACCTGGTTTACGCAATTATCATGGCGATCACCTTCGCGGCGGGGGTGTTCATCATCCTGCAGGGTGTGCGTCTGATTCTGGCGGAGATTGTCCCGGCCTTTACCGGCTTTTCCGAAAAACTGGTCCCGAACGCGCGTCCGGCCCTCGACTGCCCGGTGGTTTATCCCTATGCGCCTAACGCCGTGCTGATTGGCTTCCTGTTCAGCTTCCTCGGCGGTCTGGTTGGTCTGTTCCTGTGTGGGCAGTTTAGCTGGGTGCTGATCCTGCCGGGTGTGGTTCCACACTTCTTCACCGGTGCCACTGCCGGGGTGTTCGGGAATGCTACGGGCGGGCGTCGCGGTGCGATGATTGGGGCCTTTGCCAACGGCCTGCTGATTACCTTCCTGCCGGTGATGTTGCTGCCGGTGCTGGGGGCGATTGGTTTCGCTAACACCACCTTCTCAGACGCTGATTTTGGCGCAGTGGGCATCGTGCTGGGCAATCTGGCGCGCTATCTGTCTCCGTTCGCCATTACCGGTCTCGTCGTTGCGCTGTTCGCCGCGCTGGTGGCCTACAACGTGTTCGCTAAAAACAACTCTGCGGGCGGTAACGCGCAGGAAAACACCGGAGCTAAATCATGAATGTGAAAGATGTCACCCGACTGGCGCGTGAGATCCGCCTGGAAACGCTCAAATCTTTAACGCAGCTGGGGTTCGGTCATTACGGCGGCAGTATGTCGGTGGTGGAAACGCTGGCGGTGCTGTACGGCGCGGTGATGAAAATCGACCCGGCCGATCCCGACTGGCCAGAGCGCGATTACTTCGTGCTCTCCAAGGGGCACGCTGGCCCGGCGCTTTACAGCACGCTGGCGATCAAAGGCTATTTCCCGGTGGAAGAACTGAGCACGCTGAACCAGAACGGCACGCGTTTGCCGAGCCACCCGGATCGTCTGAAAACGCGCGGCGTGGATGCCACTACCGGTTCGCTGGGGCAGGGAATTTCAATCGCTGGCGGGATGGCCCTATCGCATAAGCTGGCGGGGCGTCCTAACCGGGTGTTCAGTATCGTCGGTGACGGCGAGCTAAACGAGGGGCAGTGCTGGGAAGCCTTCCAGTTTATCGCCCACCACCGGCTGACCAATCTGACCATTTTTGTCGACTGGAACAAACAGCAGCTCGACGGCGAGCTGGATGAGATCATCTGTGCGTTCGATCTCGAAGGGAAGTTCCGCGCCTTTGGCTTTGACGTGGTGACGGTCAAGGGGGACGACGTGGCCGGACTGCTGGAGGTGGTCTCACTGCCGCCTGCCGCCGGTGCCCGCCCGCTGGTGGTGATCCTCGACAGCATCAAAGGGCAGGGCGTGCCGTATCTGGAGCAGCTAAGCAACTCCCACCACCTGCGACTGACGGATGACGTCAAAGCCGCGCTGAATGAGACGATTCGCCAACTGGAGGCCGCACATGATTAAGGTTGCACCCGCAGGACAAAAAGATGCCATCGAGATGCGTAAAGTCTACGCCGGTTTCGTGGCAAACCAGATTGAAGCCGGAAGTGAGATTATCGCTCTCGAAGCGGATCTGATGAGCTCAATGGCAATGGATGGCGTGGCACGGGATTACCCGCAGCATGTGATTAACTGCGGCATTATGGAAGCCAACGTCATCGGTACGGCCGCCGGGCTATCGCTCACCGGGCGTAAACCCTTTGTGCATACGTTTACAGCCTTCGCCAGCCGCCGCTGCTTTGACCAGCTGTTTATGTCGCTGGATTATCAGCGCAATAACGTCAAGGTCATTGCCTCGGATGCGGGTGTCACGGCCTGTCACAACGGCGGCACCCATATGTCGTTTGAGGATATGGGGATCGTGCGCGGCCTGGCGCATTCGGTGGTGATGGAAGTGACCGATGCGGTGATGTTCGAAGACGTGCTGCGCCAGCTTATCGATCTCGAGGGTTTCTACTGGGTGCGTACGATTCGTAAGCAGGCACCAAGCGTCTATGCGCCGGGTTCGACCTTTACCATTGGCAAAGGGAACGTTTTACGTGAGGGGAGCGATATCACCCTGATTGCAAACGGCATCATGGTGGCAGAAGCGCTGGAAGCGGCCCGTCAGCTCGAGCAGGAGGGGGTCAGCGCGGCGGTAATCGACATGTTTACCCTGAAACCTATCGACCGGATGCTGGTGAAAAACTACGCCGAGAAAACCGGGCGGATTGTGACCTGTGAAAACCACAGCATTCACAACGGGCTGGGGTCTGCGGTGGCAGAAGTGCTGGTGGAAACCTGTCCGGTCCCGATGCGTCGTGTCGGCGTTAAAGAGCGGTATGGTCAGGTGGGCACGCAGGACTTCCTGCAGAAAGAGTATGGCCTGACGGCACACGATATTGTCTCAGCGGCGCGAGAGCTGCTGTAATTAAAAAAGGCGACCAGAGGGTCGCCTTTTTGTTGCCCGGTGGTGCAAACGCTTACCGGGCTTACAGAACGTTCAGAACATTACTGCTGTTGCTGTGAAGACTGAATCGCGGTCAGAGCGATGGTGTAGACGATATCGTCAACCAGCGCGCCACGGGACAGGTCGTTCACCGGCTTGCGCATACCCTGCAGCATCGGCCCGATGGAGATCAGGTCGGCAGAACGCTGTACCGCTTTGTAGGTGGTGTTACCAGTGTTCAGATCCGGGAAGATGAACACGGTCGCGCGACCTGCAACCGGAGAGTTCGGTGCTTTGGATTTCGCAACGTCAGCCATCACGGCGGCGTCGTACTGCAGCGGGCCATCGATCATCAGGTCAGGACGTTTTTCCTGCGCCAGACGCGTCGCTTCACGTACTTTCTCTACGTCGCTACCTGCACCAGAGGTGCCGGTAGAGTAGGAGAGCATCGCAACGCGCGGTTCGATACCGAAGGCAATTGCGGAGTCCGCAGACTGGATGGCAATCTCAGCCAGCTGTTCTGCAGTTGGGTCTGGGTTGATCGCACAGTCACCGTAAACATAAACCTGTTCAGGCAGCAGCATGAAGAACACAGAAGAGACCAGCGAGCTACCTGGTGCAGTTTTAATCAACTGCAGCGGTGGACGGATGGTGTTCGCGGTGGTGTGAACTGCACCAGAAACCAGACCGTCAACTTCGTCCTGTTCCAGCATCAGGGTACCCAGTACCACGTTGTCTTCCAGCTGTTCGCGCGCAACGGCTTCGGTCATGCCTTTGCTCTTACGCAGCTCAACCAGACGGGCAACATAGCTCTCACGAACCACTTCTGGATCGACGATTTCGATACCTGAACCCAGTTCAACGCCCTGAGACGCTGCAACGCGGGTGATTTCATCTGGGTTACCCAGCAGCACGCAGGTCGCGATGCCGCGCTCTGCACAGATAGCAGCCGCTTTAACGGTACGCGGTTCGTCGCCTTCTGGCAGAACAACGCGTTTACCGGCTTTACGCGCCAGCTCGGTCAGCTGGTAGCGGAATGCTGGTGGAGACAGACGACGGCTACGCTCGGAGGTTGCAGTCAGAGACTCAACCCAGTCAGCGTTGATGTAGCTTGCCACGTATTCCTGAACTTTCTCGATACGCTCGTGGTCATCAACTGGGACTTCGAGGTTGAAGCTCTGCAGGCTCAGAGAGGTCTGCCAGGTGTTGGTGTTCACCATGAACACTGGCAGGCCGGTGGCGAACGCACGTTCGCACAGCTTGCTTACGCGAGGGTCCATTTCGTATGCGCCGGTCAGCAGGATCGCACCGATCTCAACGCCGTTCATCGCAGCCAGACAGGCGGCAACCAGCACGTCAGGACGGTCAGCGGAGGTCACCAGCAGGGAACCTGCACGGAAATGTTCCAGCATGTGCGGAATGCTGCGCGCACAGAAGGTCACAGATTTCACGCGGCGGGTATTGATGTCGCCTTCATTAACCACGGTCGCATTCAGGTGACGCGCCATGTCGATCGCACGGGTAGCGATCAGATCGAAGCTCCACGGCACCGCGCCCAGCACTGGCAGCGGGCTGCTTGCGCTCAGCTGAGCAGGGTCCACTTTCACGATCTTCGCTTTGGAAGAGTCGTCGAAAATTTCAGACAGGTCAGGGCGAGTACGGCCTTGTTCATCAACCGGTGCGTTCAGTTTGTTAACGATAACGCCGGTGATGTTGCTGTTTTTCGCGCCGCCGAAGCTGCTGCGAGTCAGCTCAATGCGCTCGTTCAGCTGTTCCGGGGTATCGGTACCCTGAGACATCACGAACACGATTTCAGCGTTCAGGGTTTTGGCGATTTCGTAGTTCAGAGACTGGGCAAACTGATGTTTGCGCGTCGGAACCAGACCTTCAACCAGAACCACTTCCGCGTCCTTCGCGTTCGCGTGGTAGTTAGCGATGATCTCTTCCATCAGCACATCGGACTGATTGCTGGAGAGCAGAGACTCAACGTGGCTCATTTTCAGCGGTTCAGCCGCTGGCAGACCGGAATTCGCACGCACGATGGCGGTGGTCTGGTCTGGCGCATCGCCACCGGCACGAGGCTGGGCGATAGGCTTAAAGACGCTCAGGCGAACGCCTTTGCGTTCCATAGCACGGATAACGCCAAGGCTGACGCTGGTCAGGCCGACGCTGGTTCCGGTAGGGATCAGCATAATAGTACGGGACACGGTTTATCCTCTTTTGGTTACCGCCGCAGTGGGCGGGGTACAAAACAGCACCGCCAGCATTGCTGGCGGTGTGGAATCAGGCAGTCAGACGGTTCGCGTCTTGCGCGATGACCAGCTCTTCGTTGGTTGGGATAACCAGAGCCGGGCGGGTGCCTTCTTTGTTGATGAAGCCAGACTTGCCGAAACGGGCAGCCAGGTTACGTTCATGATCAACATCGAAGCCCAGAACGCCCAGTTTGCCCAGGGACAGTTCACGAACCATTGCCGCATTCTCACCGATACCACCGGTGAAGATAACCGCATCCAGACGACCATCCATCAGTGCAGTGTAAGAACCGATGTATTTCGCCAGACGGTGGCAGTAAACGTCCATTGCACGTTTAGCGTCAGCTTTGGTGGTGTAGTTATCTTCAACGTAACGGCAGTCGCTGGTGACTTCGGTCAGACCCAGCAGGCCGGACTCTTTGGTCAGCATTTTGTTGATTGCATCAACGCTCATGCCCAGGGTGTCGTGCAGGTGGAAGATGATCGCCGGGTCGATGTCACCGGAACGTGTACCCATCACCAGACCTTCCAGCGGGGTCAGACCCATAGAAGTATCAACACACTCGCCGTTGCGGATAGCAGAAACAGAACCACCGTTGCCCAGGTGGCAAGTGATGATGTTCAGCTCTTCAACAGGTTTGTTCAGAATCTTGGCCGCTTCCTGAGTAACATAGAAGTGGCTGGTGCCGTGTGCGCCGTAACGACGAACGCCGTGCTCTTTGTACAGGCTGTACGGCAGGGCATAGAGGTAAGACTCTTCTGGCATGGTCTGATGGAACGCGGTGTCGAAGACAGCGACGTTTTTGTCTTTCAGATTCGGGAAGGATTTCAGCGCTTCCGCGATGCCGATCAGGTGTGCAGGGTTGTGCAGCGGTGCAAAAGAGGCTGCGTCTTTGATACCCTGAATAACGGAATCGTCGATCACTACAGAGCCGGTGTACTTCTCGCCGCCGTGAACTACACGGTGGCCGATCGCAGTCAGCTGAGCAGACAGTTCTGGTTTTTGTGCCAGAATAGTGTTAACGATAAAGTTCAGCGCTTCACTGTGAGCGGCGCCTGCACCTAAAGCCGCTTCTTGTTTGCTGCCGTCCATTTTCCATTTCAGACGTGCTTCAGGAAGATGGAAACATTCGGCCAAACCAGAGAGGTACTCTTCACCGTTGAGCGCATCGATGATGGCGAATTTCAGTGAGGAGCTACCGCAGTTCAGAACCAGTACTAACTTACTCGACATGGAAGTACCTATTATTGATACGTGGCTAAAAAAACGTCAGTGAGTCTCGTAGCGTAGCGCAAGATGACCCAGACATTTATGATTAACATCATGCCAAACGAACTTTCTGGCATGATGAAAGAAATCCATATGATTTTATGCCATTTTGAACGATCTTCAGACAATGGCATAATATGCGATAATTTGACGAGTTAACGATTCTCGTCTAAGGCCCAATCAGGCTGGCACAGAATACCCGATACTGGGTAGCGATGACAAAATATTTTGAACGTTGTCATGGCTTGTTGTGGATTTGCACGAAAATTTTAATTTTTATATGTGAAGTTGAGGTACAGCCATGTCGACACCTGAGAACCCCTCCGTGAGCTTCTTGAGTCTGTTTCGTCGGGGCCAGCATTACGCAAAGACGTGGCCCCTGGAGAAGCGCCTTGCGCCGGTGTTTGTAGATAACCGCGTTATCCGCATCACCCGCTATGCGATCCGTTTTATGCCGCCGATTGCCGTCTTTACCCTGTGCTGGCAAATCGCGCTGGGTGGTCAGCTTGGCCCGGCAGTGGCAACCGCGCTGTTTGCGCTCAGTCTCCCGATGCAGGGATTGTGGTGGTTGGGTAAACGTTCTGTCACGCCGCTGCCACCTACTATTTTACACTGGTTTTATGAAGTGCGCGGGAAACTTCAGGAAGCAGGTCAGGCGCTGGCCCCGGTTGAAGGCAAACCGGATTATCAGGCGCTGGCGGATACGCTCAAGCGGGCTTTCAAGCAACTTGATAAAACATTCCTTGATGACTTGTGATTGATCATCGAAACGGTCACGAAAAGAAGGCACAGTAACCATCAGTTACCGTGTCTTTTTTTTTAGTGCAACGCGCAACAGGAGTCGAAAGATGGAAATGACCAATGCTCAACGTCTGATTTTGTCCAATCAGTACAAGATGATGACTATGCTTGATCCCGACAACGCGGAGCGCTATCGCCGCCTGCAGACTATCGTTGAACGTGGCTTCGGCTTGCAGATGCGCGAGCTGGACCGCGAGTTTGGCGAGCTGAAGGAAGAGACGTGCCGCACCGTCATCGACATTATGGAGATGTACCACGCGCTGCATGTTTCCTGGACCAATCTGAAAGATGCTCAAACCATTGATGAGCGTCGCGTGACATTCCTCGGTTTTGACGTGGCGACCGAATCGCGTTACCTGAGCTATGTTCGTTTCATGGTCAACACCGAAGGGCGTTACACCCATTTTGATGCGGGTACTCATGGTTTCAATTCCCAGACGCCGATGTGGGAAAAATATCAGCGTATGTTAAGCGCGTGGCACGCCTGCCCGCGTCAGTACCATTTAAGCAGTAACGAAATTCAGCAAATTATCAATGCCTGAGGGGGTGAGTGTGCAGTGTAAAGGTTTTCTGTTTGATCTGGACGGTACGCTGGTGGATTCGCTGCCGGTAGTCGAGCGCTCGTGGTGCCATTGGGCCGACAGGCATGGCATTGACCATCAGGACGTATTGAATTTCATCCATGGCAAACAGGCCATTACCTCTTTACGTCACTTCTTGCCCGGACGAACCGAAGAAGAGATTCAGGCGGAGTTCAAGTATCTGGAGCAGATCGAAGCAACAGATGTTGAAGGGATTGTCGCCCTGCCGGGCGCGCTTGAGTTGCTCAACCATCTTGAAGAGGCGCAGATCCCCTGGGCTATCGTGACCTCAGGTTCGATTCCCGTTGCCCACGCCCGCCATAAGGCTGCTGGTCTGCCGACGCCTGAAGTGTTCGTCACCGCCGAACGCGTGAAGCGCGGGAAACCGGAACCGGACGCCTTCTTATTAGGCGCGGAATTGCTGGGCATCCATCCGGCCGAGTGCGTCGTGGTAGAGGATGCCGCCGCCGGTGTGCTGGCCGGGCTGAACGCCGGTAGCCATGTGGTTGCCGTGAATGTGCCCGCCGGTTCGCCCCGGCTCGACGAGGTCGACTTTGTGCTCACGTCGCTTGCCGCGCTGTCCGTTCACAAGGGCGCAGACGGAAATGTTACCGTCTCCTTAAAAATGTAATCCCATGATTTGGCCCCACATTTTTGGGGCCTTTTTATGGCAAAATTCCACTCCCTTTCCCTGACAAGGACATGTTGTGAACGGTGAACTGATTTGGGTGCTCAGCCTGCTTGCTATCGCCATCATTCTCTTTGCAACCGGCAAAGTGCGCATGGACGCCGTCGCTTTACTGGTTATCGTCGCGTTTGTTCTGAGTGGCACCTTAACGCTCCCGGAAGCCTTCTCGGGTTTTAGCGATCCCAACGTTATTTTGATTGCCGCGCTGTTTATCATCGGTGACGGGCTGGTGCGCACCGGCGTCGCCACGGTGATGGGGGCCTGGCTGGTGAAAGTGGCGGGCAGCAGCGAAACCAAAATGCTCATCTACCTGATGCTGACGGTCGCAGGGCTGGGTGCCTTTATGAGCTCCACCGGCGTCGTTGCGATCTTTATTCCGGTGGTGTTAAGCGTCTCGATGCGCATGCAGACCTCACCGTCGCGACTGATGATGCCGCTGAGTTTTGCCGGGCTGATTAGCGGCATGATGACTCTGGTCGCCACGCCGCCGAACCTGGTGGTTAACAGTGAACTCCTGCGCGAAGGCTATGCCGGGTTCAGTTTCTTCAGCGTGACGCCGATTGGCCTGGTGGTGCTGGTGCTCGGGGTGATTTATATGCTCCTGACCCGCTTTGCCCTGAAGGGCGATAACCAGCATAAACACCGCGATGGCTGGCGCAGACGCACCTTCCGCGATCTGATCAAAGAGTATCGTCTTACCGGTCGGGCGCGTCGTCTGGCGATTCGCCCCGGTTCGCCGCTGATTGGTCAGCGTCTTGACGATCTCAAACTGCGCGAGCGCTACGGCGCGAATATCATCGGGGTCGAGCGCTGGCGCCGGTTCCGTCGCGTGATTGTAAATGTGAACGGGGTGTCTGAGTTTCGCGCCCGCGACGTTCTGCTGATTGATATGTCGACGGCAGATGTCGATCTGCGTGAGTTCTGCACCGAGCAACTGCTGGAGCCCATGGTGCTTCGCGGTGAGTATTTCTCCGACCAGGCGCTGGACGTGGGAATGGCGGAGGTCTCTCTTATCCCCGAATCGGAATTGCTGGGTAAAACCGTCCGTGAGATCGGGTTTCGTACCCGCTACGGGCTGAACGTGGTTGGCCTGAAACGCGACGGGGTGGCCATGGAAGGGGCGGTAGTGGATGAGCCGCTGCAGCTGGGCGATATCTTCCTGGTGGTCGGCAACTGGAAACTTATCAGCCTGCTCGGGCAAAAAGGGCGTGATTTTGTGGTGCTCAATATGCCCATCGAAGAGAGCGACGCGTCGCCGGCCCACAGCCAGGCACCGCATGCCATTTTCTGTCTGGTGCTGATGGTCGCATTGATGCTCACGGACGAAATTCCGAATCCGATCGCGGCCATTATTGCCTGTCTGCTGATGGGGAAATTCCGCTGCATCGATGCGGAAAGTGCCTATAAAGCCATTCACTGGCCGAGCATTATTCTGATCGTCGGGATGATGCCGTTTGCGCTGGCGCTGCAAAAAACGGGTGGTGTCGATTTGGTGGTTAAAGGGCTGATGGACGTCGGCGGGGGATACGGCCCGTACATGATGCTGATTTGTCTGTTTGTCATGTGCGCCACCATCGGGCTGTTTATCTCCAATACCGCGACGGCGGTGCTGATGGCCCCAATTGCGCTGGCGATGGCTAAATCGATGGGGGTGTCGCCGTATCCGTTTGCGATGATGGTCGCAATGGCCGCGTCGGCGGCGTTTATGACGCCCGTTTCGTCACCGGTGAATACCCTGGTGCTGGGGCCGGGAAACTATAAATTCAGCGATTTCGTGAAGCTCGGCGTGCCGTTCACTATCCTGGTAATGCTGGTGTGCGTGGTGTTGATTCCGGTGCTGTTCCCGTTCTGACCACTTTGCGCCGGGCGGCGGCTTCGCCTGACCCGGCTCCATTTGCGTATCAACTATATACCTGGCAAAGGCTTACAGCGGTGAATCCTGACTGATTTCATCCAGCGACAGATGGAAGCTCGGCACGAACACCTCCATGAAATAATCCATCTCTTCGCTGCGACGCGATTCGAGGGTTTTTTCCAGCCGCGTTTTCGCCAGTAAAAACTCATTATTGCCAGCGGAGAGTTCTTCCAGACACTTGAGATAGGCGCATAGGGCATCCGCCTGTTTCACCAGTAATCTTTCCTCTTCCGTGCACTGGTGTTCGTCGATCAGCGGCGCAAAAATATCCCGCAGCTCTTCAGGCACCATATCCACCAGTTTCTGCTGGGCGATCTTCTCGATGGCCTTATATTCCTGCGCAATCTGCGAGTTGAAATATTTAACCGGTGTCGGTAAATCCCCGGTCAGAACTTCGGAGGCGTCGTGATACATCGCCAGCAGCGCGATGCGCTCGGGGTTCACCTGCCCGTTGAATTTACGGTTTTTGATAGCGGCCAGCGCGTGCGCGACCATGGCGACCTGCAAACTGTGTTCAGACACGTTCTCTGTGCGCACATTGCGCATCAGCGGCCAGCGGTTGATTAACTTCAGGCGGGAGAGATGGGCAAAAAAATGACTCTGACTCATAGATAACCTTTTGTCTTGCACTGCGACAGATTTCATTGTGCGGCGAGGGGAGGCAAGATGCAAATCAGGCTGCCCGTGGCAGCCTGATGGAGGTTTACTGATGATAACCGGAGAGGAAGCGTCCGAACCGGCTAATCGCCATTTCGAGGTCGTCCTCGCGCGGCAGGGTGACGATGCGAACGTGGTCCGGCCACGGCCAGTTAAACGCGGTTCCCTGCACCAGCAGCACTTTTTCCTGCAACAGGAAGTCGAGCACCATTTTCTGGTCATCGTGAATATTGAAACGTTTAATATCGATTTTCGGGAACATATACAGCGCGCCGTTCGGCTTCACGCAGGAGACGCCAGGAATATCGTTAATCAACTCCCACGCCCGGTTACGCTGCTCATACAGACGCCCGCCGGGTACGATAAATTCGCTGATGCTCTGATAACCGCCAAGCGCTGTCTGAATGGCGTGTTGCGCCGGAACGTTAGCACACAGGCGCATCGAGGCGAGCATTTCCAGCCCTTCGATATAGCCTTTGGCGTGTTTTTTCGGGCCGTTCAGAACCATCCAGCCCTGACGGAAACCGGCAACGCGGTAGGTTTTCGACAGGCCGTTAAAGGTGACGGTCAGCAGATCCGGAGCCAGCGTAGCAATAGAGTGGTGTTGCGCCGCGTCGTAGAGGATCTTGTCGTAAATCTCATCGGCAAAGATGATCAGGTTGTGCTGACGAGCGATCTCAACGATCTCCATCAACAGCTCTTTAGAATAGACGGCACCCGTTGGGTTGTTCGGGTTGATAATCACGATACCGCGCGTGCGCGGGGTGATTTTGGCGCGGATATCGTCGAGATCCGGGAACCAGTCGGACGATTCATCGCACAGATAGTGCACCGCTTTGCCGCTGGAAAGGGAAACGGCCGCTGTCCACAGCGGATAGTCCGGCGCAGGCACCAGCATTTCATCGCCGCTGTTAAGCAAAGCCTGCATAGCCTGGACGATCAGTTCAGAAACGCCGTTACCAATATAGATATCTTCAACGGTGACATCGCGCATTCCACGGGCCTGATAGTGCTGCATGATGGCCTTACGGGCGGAGTAGAGTCCTTTAGAATCACAGTAGCCTTGCGCCGTCGGCAGGTTACGGATCACATCAACGAGGATTTCATCCGGCGCGTCAAAGCCAAAGGGCGCGGGGTTACCAATGTTGAGTTTCAGGACTTTGTTGCCTTCCTCTTCAAGGCGCTTAGCCTCTTTAAGAACCGGACCGCGAATGTCGTAACAGACGTTATCTAATTTGCTGGATTTTTCGATAGGGGACATGAATCGTTGACCTTTTAGCTGTTATTGCCACTCCCTGCCGTGGAAGTCAGCACGGAACAATGTACTCCCACCGCGCTGCGTTTTGAAGGGTGTTCAGAAGAAGATTTTGCCGGAATGCGAAAATAAGAGGTAATCTTTTTAGCTGCCAGAGCGGGGATTTGGTCGTGTAAAGCATTGCGTTGAGAGACGTGTGCAGTCTATTATCTCGCATCAGGTAGTTTTTAATGTATTTTACCCTGCTTAAAACCGCTGTACGACAGAGAAACGATGAGATCGCAATGATTTCTCCTGGTGACCTTTCGTAAAACCGGAATGCTTCTTAATATCTTTGCTGAATGATGGATTCGGCCAGAGGTTGCGCGTGTGAAAATATTGTTAAGCAATATTAATGGATAAACCTAATCTACATTAATGTTTATTTATTAATGATGCCTAAATCTTAACTTTCGTTAATTTTAATAAAATTAGTTTAGCCGTTAATCAACATGGATTAATCAGTAATGGTGTAATAATACTTATAAATAAAGTGGATTTGGGTTAAGATGTTGTCTCAGGAAAAGAGAGGAATGTTTACATTACTGTGTATTTTACCTCGATTTTTCTGAATTAGTTGATTGTTATTGTTAGAATTATCTCTACTATACTGGATAGGCAACACCTTTACTGCTGTGCCCGTGTTGCGAGTAAAAGAGTGATGATGAGTAAGTTCTTTAATGGAATTTACTGAAATCAGCAAAATCTAAAAATATCCTGAACATTTAAGAGAATAAAAATATCGTCATGGAACGTTGTTTCTGACTTCTGCTATACACCAGCCAATAACTATCTGTCAGGTAGTCTGCCGGTCGGCAGCTCCGCACGAGCAACTTGTAAGTGAATAGATATGATAAATGCAAATCGTCCGATACTAAATCTCGATCTCGATCTGCTGAGAACGTTTGTTGCGGTCGCTGATCTCAACACCTTTGCAGCCGCTGCTGCCGCTGTCTGCCGTACGCAATCGGCGGTCAGCCAACAGATGCAGCGACTGGAGCAACTGGTGGGCAAAGAGCTCTTTGCACGCCACGGTCGTAATAAACTGTTAACTGAGCACGGGATCCAGTTACTGGGTTACGCCAGGAAGATTTTACGCTTCAATGATGAAGCATGTATGTCATTAATGTTTAGCAATCTTCAGGGCGTTTTAACGTTAGGCGCTTCTGATGAATCTGCTGATACGATATTGCCGTTTTTACTTAATCGGATCAGTTCGGTTTATCCGAAGCTTGCGCTGGATGTTAGCGTAAAACGAAATGCCTTCATGATTGATATGCTTAAAGACCATGAAGTTGATCTGGTTGTTACCACGCACTGTCCTGGACAATTTGATTGTCTGACATTGCGAACGTCGCCAACGCACTGGTATTGCGCGGCAGAATATGTGCTGCAAAAAGGCGAGCCTATTCCGCTGGTATTGCTGGACGATCCTAGTCCGTTCCGCGATATGGTGTTGTCGGCTCTGAATGAAGCGAATATTCCGTGGCGTTTAGCGTACGTGGCTTCCACATTACCTGCAGTGCGTGCCGCCGTTAAAGCCGGCCTTGGTGTGACCGCTCGCCCTGTTGAGATGATGAGCCCGGATTTACGCGTCTTAGGCAAATCTAATGGTTTACCTGCGCTGCCGGACACGGAATATCTGCTTTGCCATAACTCATCCAGCAACAACGAGCTGGCAAAAATCGTGTTTGAAGCGATGGTGAACTACCACAACCCATGGCAATTCGAGAATGTTACTCCCGAAGGGGGGGGCGATTCCCTGGTGGTTGAAGGGGATTTTGAGTGATCCCGATCCGATAATTGTCGTAACAATTTGTAAGTGTAAAAAAGAACCACTCGTGCGGTATTTCCGCGGAGTGGTTTTTTTTTGACAACAATAGCGCCATACTCTTTGAGGTTATTGTAAATAAGTCTTAATTATCATCGCGATGTATGGTTCTGCTCGATTTTTGAACGTAATGCGTTTTGTTATCTTCTCTGCGGCACTGATGTTAAAAAACCAGCAAAAATGTTGCCGTTTTTTTGATTGGATTAACAAAAGCGTGTCTCAGATCAAGAAAATACTCCCATTTGGGGGGAGGAATCAGCAGCAAATCCTGTCAAAATAGGAGGGTAATATTTCTTTTACTTCAAAACGGACACGATTCAACAGCATGCAGTTGACGTAAAGTCATCGACCCACCAGGGTTAAAGGGCATGAAATGTTAATGAGAATCGATCTATGTGATTTAATGTGAAGAAACCTTTGTTAAAGTTGACAAAAGGTTATAGAAAGGAGTAAAAAACCACATCATTTTGCTGTCTATGTCTCATTTCTGACAGTCGGTGTAAGGTTATTTGTTCCTCCCCATGAATCGATGTGATGTCCATCTGCCAGCAAGAGCAGAGCTGTAGATATCACTTTTGATGAGTAAGCAATGAGTATGTCAACATCCACAGAAGTCGTCGCTCATCACTGGGCATTCGCAATCTTTCTTATTGTTGCCATTGGCCTGTGCTGCCTGATGTTAATCGGCGGCTGGTTCCTGGGCGGTCGCGCCCGCGCAAGGCACAAAAACACCCCATTTGAATCGGGTATCGATTCGGTAGGTACTGCTCGCTTACGCCTGTCCGCCAAGTTCTATCTGGTGGCCATGTTCTTCGTCATTTTCGACGTTGAAGCGCTCTACCTGTTCGCATGGTCAACGTCAATCCGCGAAAGCGGATGGACTGGCTTTGTCGAAGCCGCAATTTTCATTTTAGTGCTACTGGCCGGTCTGGTGTACCTGGTGCGCATCGGCGCGCTGGACTGGACACCTGTGCGTTCACGCCGTGAACTGGTTAATCCGGAAAACAGTAACTCTAATCGTCAGCAGTAACAGCGAGGCAATAAGATGGATTATACGCTCACCCGCATAGATCCTAACGGTGAGAATGACCGTTACCCCCTGCAAAAACAGGAGATCGTAACCGACCCCCTGGAGCAAGAAGTCAACAAAAGCGTGTACATGGGCAAGCTCGAACATGCCATGCACGATATGGTCAACTGGGGTCGTAAGAACTCTATCTGGCCATACAACTTTGGTCTTTCTTGCTGCTACGTTGAAATGGTGACGTCATTCACTGCGGTGCATGACGTTGCGCGTTTTGGTGCCGAGGTACTGCGTGCTTCCCCTCGTCAGGCTGACCTGATGGTGGTGGCCGGAACCTGCTTCACCAAAATGGCGCCAGTCATTCAGCGTCTTTATGACCAGATGCTCGAGCCGAAGTGGGTTATCTCCATGGGTGCCTGTGCAAACTCGGGTGGTATGTACGACATTTACTCCGTTGTGCAAGGCGTCGATAAGTTTATCCCGGTGGATGTTTACATCCCTGGCTGCCCGCCGCGTCCGGAAGCTTACATGCAGGCGCTGATGCTGCTGCAGGAGTCGATCGGTAAAGAACGCCGTCCGCTTTCCTGGGTCGTGGGCGACCAGGGCGTGTACCGCGCCAATATGCAGTCTGAGCGCGAGCGTAAACGCGGAGAACGTATTGCAGTCACCAATCTGCGTACGCCTGACGAAATTTAATTTGCGCCTGTGGGCCTGGGGCAAACCTTCGCATATCACTATACAAATAGCGCGAAGCCAGGCTTAACAGTCACCACGGACCATTTGCAATGGTGAACAATATGACCGACTTAACCGCGCAAGATGCCGCATGGCAAACCCGGGATCATCTCGATGACCCGGTCATTGGCGAACTGCGCAACCGTTTTGGGCCGGATGCCTTTACTGTTCAGGCCACCCGCACCGGGGTACCCGTTGTTTGGGTGAAGCGTGAACAATTGCTGGAAGCAGTTGATTTCCTAAAGAAATTACCTAAACCATACGTCATGCTGTTTGACTTACACGGCATGGATGAGCGTCTTCGCACCCACCGTCATGGTTTACCCGCGGCGGATTTTTCCGTTTTCTACCACCTGATCTCAATAGACCGCAATCGGGATATTATGCTCAAGGTGGCATTGTCTGAAAACGACATGCATCTGCCGACGCTCACCAAACTTTTCCCTAACGCCAACTGGTATGAGCGTGAAACCTGGGAAATGTTCGGCATGACCTTCGATGGCCACCCGCACCTGACGCGCATCATGATGCCGCAGACCTGGACCGGCCACCCGCTGCGTAAAGACTATCCGGCGCGCGCCACCGAATTCGACCCGTTTGAGCTGACCAAAGCCAAACAGGATCTGGAGATGGAAGCGCTGACTTTCAAGCCGGAAGACTGGGGCATGAAGCGCGGTACCGACAACGAGGATTTCATGTTCCTCAACCTCGGTCCAAACCACCCGTCTGCGCACGGTGCGTTCCGTATTATTCTTCAGCTCGACGGCGAAGAGATTGTTGACTGCGTGCCTGATGTCGGTTACCACCACCGTGGTGCTGAGAAGATGGGCGAGCGTCAGTCCTGGCACAGCTACATTCCGTACACCGACCGTATTGAGTACCTCGGCGGCTGCGTGAACGAAATGCCTTACGTGCTGGCCGTTGAGAAACTGGCGGGTATCACCGTACCGGATCGCGTTAACGTTATCCGCGTGATGCTGTCAGAACTGTTCCGTATCAACAGTCACCTGCTCTACATCTCCACGTTCATTCAGGACGTCGGGGCGATGACGCCGGTGTTCTTCGCGTTTACCGACCGTCAGAAAATCTACGATCTGGTTGAAGCAATTACGGGTTTCCGTATGCACCCGGCCTGGTTCCGTATTGGCGGCGTGGCACACGATCTGCCGCGCGGATGGGATCGTCTGCTGCGCGAATTCCTCGACTGGATGCCGAAGCGTCTGGCCTCTTACGAGAAAGCCGCGCTGCGTAACACCATCCTGATTGGCCGTTCCAAAGGCGTGGCCGCTTACGGCGCGAAAGAAGCGCTGGAGTGGGGCACCACCGGTGCTGGCCTGCGTGCGACGGGTATTGATTTTGACGTGCGTAAAGCCCGTCCATACTCTGGTTACGAAAACTTCGACTTCGAAGTCCCGGTGGGCGGCGGTGTATCCGACTGCTACACCCGCGTGATGCTGAAAGTCGAAGAGCTGCGCCAGAGTCTGCGCATCCTTGAGCAGTGCCTCAACAACATGCCGGAAGGCCCGTTCAAAGCGGATCACCCGCTGACAACGCCGCCACCGAAAGAGCGCACGCTGCAACATATCGAAACTCTGATCACTCACTTCCTGCAGGTTTCCTGGGGCCCGGTCATGCCGGCCAACGAATCCTTCCAGATGATTGAAGCGACCAAGGGTATTAACAGTTACTACCTGACCAGTGACGGCAGCACCATGAGCTACCGTACGCGTATCCGTACGCCAAGCTATGCGCACCTGCAGCAGATCCCGTCCGCCATTCGCGGCAGTCTGGTCTCCGACCTGATTGTGTATCTGGGTAGTATCGATTTTGTTATGTCAGATGTGGACCGCTAATTATGCACGAGAATCAACAACCACAAACCGAGGCTTTTGAGCTGAGTGCGGCAGAACGTGCGGCAATTGAGCACGAGATGCACCACTACGAAGACCCGCGTGCGGCATCCATTGAAGCGCTGAAAATCGTCCAGAAACAGCGTGGTTGGGTACCTGATGGCGCGATCTATGCGATTGCCGACGTGCTGGGTATCCCGGCAAGCGACGTGGAAGGGGTGGCAACATTCTACAGCCAGATCTTCCGCCAGCCGGTGGGCCGTCACGTTATTCGCTATTGCGACAGCGTCGTTTGCCATATCACCGGTTATCAGGGCATCCAGGCTGCACTCGAGAAGAAACTCGATATCAAGCCAGGACAGACGACCTTTGACGGTCGTTTCACGCTGCTGCCAACCTGCTGCCTGGGTAACTGCGACAAGGGGCCGAGCATGATGATTGATGAGGACACTCACAGCCATCTGACGCCGGAAGCAATTCCTGACCTGCTGGAGCGGTACAAATGAAAACAGTCATTCGCACTGCTGAAACCCATCCGCTGACCTGGCGTCTGCGCGATGACAAACAGCCGGTTTGGCTCGAAGAATACCAGAGCAAAAACGGTTACGAAGGGGCGCGTAAAGCGCTCTCAGGCATGGCGCCAGATGAGATCGTTAACGCGGTTAAAGATTCCGGCCTGAAAGGGCGCGGCGGTGCAGGCTTCTCCACCGGTCTTAAGTGGAGCCTGATGCCGAAAGACGAATCCATGAACATCCGTTACCTGCTGTGTAACGCCGATGAAATGGAGCCAGGCACTTATAAAGACCGCCTGCTGATGGAGCAGCTGCCGCACCTGCTGGTGGAAGGCATGCTGATCTCCGCGTTCGCGCTGAAAGCCTATCGTGGTTACATCTTCCTGCGCGGCGAGTACATCGAAGCGGCAGAGCACCTGCGCCGCGCGATTGCAGAAGCGACCGAAGCCGGCCTGCTGGGCAAAAATATTCTCGGCACCGGTTTTGATTTTGAGCTGTTCGTGCACACGGGCGCAGGGCGTTATATCTGTGGTGAAGAGACCGCACTGATTAACTCCCTCGAAGGCCGCCGCGCGAACCCACGCTCCAAGCCGCCATTCCCGGCAAGTTCCGGCGTCTGGGGTAAACCGACCTGTGTCAACAACGTCGAAACCCTGTGTAACGTACCGGCTATTCTCGCTAACGGCGTGGAGTGGTATCAGAACATTTCGACCAGCAAAGATGCGGGCACCAAGCTGATGGGCTTCTCCGGCCGCGTCAAAAATCCTGGCCTTTGGGAACTGCCGTTTGGTACTACCGCACGCGAAATCCTCGAAGACTATGCGGGCGGGATGCGCGATGGCCTGAAATTTAAAGCCTGGCAACCGGGTGGGGCAGGGACCGACTTCCTGACCGAAGCCCACCTCGATCTGCCAATGGAATTTGAAAGCATTGGTAAAGCAGGCAGCCGTCTGGGTACGGCGCTGGCGATGGCCGTGGACCATGAAATTGGCATGGTGTCGCTGGTGCGTAACCTGGAAGAGTTCTTCGCGCGCGAATCCTGCGGATGGTGTACACCATGCCGTGATGGTTTGCCATGGAGCGTGAAAATTCTGCGCGCTATCGAGCGCGGCGAAGGCCAGCCGGGCGATATCGAGACACTTGAGCAACTGTGTCGATTCCTCGGTCCGGGCAAAACCTTCTGTGCCCACGCACCAGGTGCCGTTGAGCCATTGCAGAGCGCGATTAAATATTTCCGCGACGAATTCGAAGCAGGCATCAAGCAGCAGTTCAGCAATACCCATTTGATTAATGGTATTCAGCCGAACCTGCTGAAAGCGCGCTGGTAGCGATACTGAATTTTGATTAACGCTCAGTCTCTGACTGAGCCAACTGGAAGCATGCTAATGGCTACGATTCATGTAGACGGCAAAGAATACGAGGTCAACGGGGCCGACAACCTGCTAGAAGCTTGTCTGTCTCTCGGCCTTGATATTCCGTATTTTTGCTGGCATCCGGCGCTGGGCAGCGTCGGTGCTTGCCGCCAGTGTGCGGTGAAGCAATATCAGAACGCGGAAGACACGCGTGGGCGCCTGGTGATGTCCTGTATGACACCAGCGACCGAAGGCACCTTTATTTCGATTGAAGACGAAGAAGCGAAACAGTTCCGCGAGAGCGTCGTGGAATGGTTGATGACCAACCACCCGCACGACTGTCCGGTCTGTGAAGAGGGCGGTAACTGCCATCTTCAGGATATGACCGTGATGACCGGTCATAGCTTCCGTCGCTATCGCTTTACTAAACGTACCCACCGTAATCAGGATCTGGGGCCGTTCATCTCTCACGAAATGAACCGCTGCATCGCCTGCTACCGCTGCGTGCGTTACTACAAAGATTACGCAGACGGTCAGGATCTGGGCGTGTATGGCGCGCATGACAACGTCTACTTTGGTCGTCCGGAAGACGGTACGCTTGAAAGCGAATTCTCCGGTAACCTGGTAGAAATCTGCCCGACCGGCGTCTTCACCGACAAAACGCACTCCGAGCGTTACAACCGTAAGTGGGACATGCAGTTTGCGCCAAGCATCTGCCAGCAGTGTTCCCTTGGCTGTAACACCAGCCCGGGCGAACGCTATGGTGAACTGCGTCGTATCGAAAACCGTTACAACGGTACCGTAAACCACTACTTCCTCTGCGACCGTGGTCGTTTCGGCTATGGCTATGTGAACCTGAAAGACCGTCCGCGTCAGCCGGTTCAGCGCCGTGGCGATGACCTGATCACCCTCAACGCTGAACAAGCGATGCAGGGCGCGGCAGATATTCTGCGCCAGTCGAAGAAAGTGATCGGTATCGGCTCCCCGCGCGCCAGCGTCGAAAGCAACTTTGCGCTGCGTGAGCTGGTGGGTGCGGATAACTTCTACACCGGTATCGCCAACGGCGAGCAGGAACGTCTGCAGCTGGTGCTGAAAGTGCTGCGTGAAGGCGGTATTCGTACCCCGGCGCTGCGCGAAATCGAATCCTATGACGCGGTGCTGGTGCTGGGCGAAGATCTGACTCAGACCGGTGCACGCGTTGCGCTGGCCGTACGGCAGGCGGTGAAAGGTAAAGCACGTGAAATGGCAGCGGCCCAGAAAGTGGCTGACTGGCAGATTGCGGCAATCCTGAACATCGGCCAGCGTGCCAAACATCCGCTATTTGTGACGAACGTCGACAACACCCGTCTGGACGACATCGCGGCGTGGACCTATCGCGCACCGGTGGAAGATCAGGCGCGCCTCGGTTTTGCTATTGCTCACGCGCTGGATAACAGTGCTCCGGCCGTTGAAGGCCTGGATCGTGACCTGCAAAACAAAATCGACGTGATCGTTCAGGCTCTGGCCGGTGCGAAAAAACCACTGATTATTTCCGGCACCAACGCCGGCAGCCCTGATGTCATTCAGGCTGCGGCAAACGTGGCTAAAGCGCTGAAAGGGCGTGGGGCAGACGTGGGTGTGACCATGATTGCGCGCGCAGTGAACAGCGTCGGTCTGGGACTGATTGGCGGCGGTTCTCTGGAAGCGGCGTTAAGCGAACTCGAATCGGGTGCGGCTGACGGCGTTATCGTGCTTGAGAACGACTTGCATCGTCATGCTTCTGCGGCTCGCGTGGATGCCGCTCTGTCTAAAGCGCCGTTGGTGATGGTAATCGACCATCAGCGCACCGCGATTATGGACAAAGCGCACCTCGTGCTCTCAGCGGCAAGTTTCGCCGAAAGCGACGGCACGGTTATCAACAACGAAGGTCGCGCACAGCGTTTCTTCCAGGTTTATGACCCGTCTTATTACGACAGCAACACCGTGATGCTGGAAAGCTGGCGCTGGCTGCACTCGCTGCACAGCACCGTGGAAAATCGTCAGGTGGACTGGACGCAGCTCGATGATGTGATCGATGCCGTGGTTGCAAAACTGCCGCAGCTGGCGGGCATTAAAGAAGCCGCGCCGGACGCGAGCTTCCGCATTCGCGGCCAGAAACTGGCCCGTGAACCGCACCGTTACAGTGGTCGTACCGCGATGCGCGCGAATATCAGCGTGCACGAACCGCGTCAGCCGCAGGATAAAGACACGATGTTCGCCTTCTCCATGGAAGGGAACAACCAGCCGTCTGCACCGCGCTCTCAGGTTCCGTTCGCATGGGCACCAGGCTGGAACTCCCCGCAGGCATGGAACAAGTTCCAGGCGGAAGTGGGCGGCTCTCTGCGCCACGGTGACCCAGGTGTCCGTCTGATCGAAGCGAGCGAAACGGGTCTGGATTACTTCACGACCGTTCCGGCAAGTTTCGAAGCGCAGGAAGGCAACTGGCGTATCGCGCCGTACTACCATCTGTTCGGTAGTGACGAGATGTCCCAGCGCTCTCCGGTATTCCAGACGCGCATGCCGCAGCCTTACATCAAACTCAATCCGGCGGATGCCGCGAAGCTTGGCGTCAACGCGGGCAGCCAGGTCTCCTTTAGCTATGAAGGCCAGACCATCAGTCTGCCGCTGGTTATCGCCGAAGGTCTGACAGCAGGGCAGGTGGGTCTGCCGATGGGTCTGCCGGGCATCGCTCCGGTACTGGCGGGCGCGCGTCTTGATAATCTGCAGGAGGCACAAGCATGAGTTGGTTAACGCCGGATCTCATCGAAATTCTGTTAAGCATTCTCAAGGCGGTGGTCATTCTGCTGGTGGTTGTCACCTGCGGCGCGTTCATGAGCTTTGGTGAACGTCGTCTGCTCGGTCTGTTCCAGAACCGTTACGGACCGAACCGCGTGGGCTGGGGTGGTTCACTCCAGCTGGTCGCGGACATGATCAAGATGT